>OHDD01000670.1_pt1 | contig 17556 bp, 10 predicted proteins | sample 1566941 | NCBI WGS metagenome assembly OHDD01 (sample SAMEA3879580, study PRJEB24766) | human gut metagenome | biome: human-associated habitat; feature: feces | place: USA | collected 1985/1987 | reverse complement strand
CCTTGCTGGCTGTGTTCACGGTTGAGAAATGGGGACGCAAGCCGCTGCTTATTTCCGGCTCTGTCGGTATGGCGATAGGAGCTTTCGGTGTGGCTATGTGCAACATTGTAACCGGACTGCCGGCAATAATATCCGTTATCAGCATCATGGTTTACAGCGCTTCGTTCATGTTCAGTTGGGGACCTATCTGCTGGGTACTGATTGCCGAAATCTTCCCGAACACCATCCGTGGCGCTGCGGTAGCCATTGCGGTGGCATTCCAATGGATTTTCAACTTTATTGTTTCGTCTACTTTCCTGCCGATGTACAATATGCGTCTCGGGGAGATGGGCGATAAGTTCGGCCATATGTTTGCATATGCCCTTTACGGGATTATCTGCGTGGCAGCCGCCCTCTTCGTGTGGAAGCTTGTACCCGAAACGAAAGGCAAGACGCTGGAAGATATGACCAAACTTTGGAAGAAAAAGAAATAAGTCCGCAGGAACTTCAATCCGGCAAAATATAAAAGGCTGTGCAGTTCATCTGAAAGGAATTGCACAGCCTTTTGTGTCTGAAGTCCCGGACTTTTGGTGCCTACCACCCGGTGGTACGGCTCATACCATTAGGTGGTACGACGACTTTCACCTAATGGTACGGCGTGTACCTTACTAAGGTACGGCTCGTACCAAAGCGTGGAATAAGCTGGTACACGTATCTGTTTGATTATAAGCAAACTGTTTGTCACCGTAATATCTCCTTTATCCGTTCGAACTGTCCGTCCGTCTTTTCCGGAACAATTTGCAGAAGATGCGACAATAGCGGGTAGATGTCCACATTCACAAATCCTCCGGATATGTAACCTCTCTTGAAATCAGGTCCGATGGCCCGAAACATAACCTGCATGTCGGGGCTTTGGGGAAAATATCCGTGAGCGCCTTTGGTGTCGCGTGCCACGTCCGTAAACTGCCAGCCCAGTTCAGGAGCCACTACGATATCGCCTATACGGTCGCTGCTGCCATAATGCAGTTCGGCGGGAATCTCTTCTTTTTTCCACACACGGATGTGAGCTGCTTTTTTCAGAGCATTGCAGATAGAATCGCGGTATTCCGGTTTCGAGAATATGGAAGTTGGTGTACGTCCGTCTATCACTTCGCACCATTCCGGTTTTACATAATCGTTTATGTTGACAACCCGTTCGGGACTGATGTCGGTCATGCCGTGGTCCGACGTGACGATAAGATTGATGTCCTTGCCGAAAGGAAGAGCTTCTATCTTTTTTCTTAATACCCCCACAAGGCTGTCCATGTGTTGGACCACCGCACCGGTAGGCAAACTGCACGGGCCGTTGTGATGTCCGCTTCCGTCGGGCTCTTCAAAATATAGCATGATGAGTCTGGGACGCTCCGGCTCGGGCTTTTGCAACCAGGTGAGCACCGTGTCTATCCGTTGTTCAAAAGTCAGAAAAGGCTTGGCGTTCCAAGGTCTGTAATAAGTGGGATGAGATTTTTTAATCGCAATGTCCGAGCCTACCCAGTACATATTGCCGGTTTTTACGCCTTGTTTCTGGGCCGTTATCCATATCGGTTCCCCCAAGTAGTATTCCGGGTTGTTGCGGGTGGCGGAGTCGCCCATGGAATACTGGCGTCTGTTCTTTACATCCCAAAAAGTATTGTTGATTATGCCGTGATGGTCGGGAACCAATCCTGTGGCCAGCGTATAGTGATTGGGAAACGTAGAGGCAGGATAGGAGGGAAGCATCACGGCCTTTACCCCGTCTGCCGCCATACGGTCCAGGTTGGGAGTCTTATACATGTCGGGATAGTCCCAGCGGAAACCGTCGAGTGAAACAATAACGGTGTAATGTGTTTCGGGAGTTGCCGCATTCAGCGATAGCAAAAGCAAGGCGCTGAATGCCAGTGTGATAAATCTTTGCATATCTCAATCTATATTTAACGTTTACAGAGATAAATGTTGTTTTGGCAGCAAAGGTAGGAAAAAATCATATCCTATAGGGATTAATGTATAAGTAAAACTGTAACTTTGCACCGTTTTAAACTCAGGTATAACACGAAAATTATGGACGAAATTAAAATTAATAAGGTACAGATACGTAACCTGCAGATAGAAGATTACGACCAGTTGGCACAATCATTCACACGCGTTTATTCGGATGGAAGCGATGTTTTCTGGACGCACAAGCAGATAGAGAAACTCATCCGCATCTTTCCGGAAGGGCAGATTGTAACGGTGGTCGATGAAAAGATAGTGGGGTGTGCACTTTCCATTATCGTGAATTACGACGATGTGAAGAACGACCACACCTATGCCCAGGTTACGGGCAAGGAAACTTTCAATACGCACAATCCCAAAGGAAATATCCTTTACGGCATCGAGGTATTTATCCATCCGCAATACCGCGGACTGCGCCTGGCACGCCGTATGTACGAATACCGCAAGGAAATCTGCGAAACACTGAATTTGAAAGCCATCATGTTTGGCGGGCGCATCCCCAACTATCATAAGTATGCCGACCAGTTGCGTCCTAAGGAATATATAGATAAGGTAAAGCAGAAGGAGATATACGACCCGGTGCTGACGTTCCAGCTGAGCAACGACTTCCATGTGCGCAAGGTGATGCGCAACTATCTTCCCAATGATGAGGAATCCAAGCACTATGCCTGCCTGCTCCAATGGGACAATATCTATTACCAGGCGCCTACACAGGAGTATGTAAGTCCGAAAACGACGGTGCGCGTCGGTCTGGTGCAGTGGCAAATGCGTACTTACAAGACGCTGGACGATTTGTTCGAGCAGGTGGAGTTCTTCGTAGATGCCGTTTCCGACTACAAGAGCGACTTCGTTCTCTTCCCCGAATACTTCAATGCGCCGCTGATGGCCAAATTCAATGACGAGGGAGAGTCGGAAGCCATCCGCGGACTGGCGGCTTACACCAACGAAATCAGAGAGCGGTTTGTGAAGCTGGCCATCAGCTACAACATCAATATCATTACGGGCAGCATGCCGCTTATCAAGGAAGAGGACGGACGTTTGTACAACGTAGGTTTCCTTTGCCGCCGCGACGGAACGTACGAAATGTACGAAAAGATACACGTCACTCCCGACGAAATCAAGAGCTGGGGATTGAGTGGCGGCAAATCCTTGCAGACATTCGATACGGACTGCGCCAAAATCGGTGTGCTGATATGTTATGACGTGGAGTTCCCGGAGCTTTCGCGCATCATGGCAGACCAGGGCATGCAGATACTGTTCGTTCCTTTCCTTACCGATACGCAGAACGCCTATTCGCGCGTTAAGGTGTGTGCCCATGCCCGCGCCATCGAGAACGAGTGTTTTGTGGTCATAGCAGGCAGTGTGGGCAACCTTCCCCGTGTACACAACATGGACATACAGTATGCCCAGTCGGGTGTGTTCACCCCCTGCGACTTCGCTTTCCCTACCGACGGAAAGCGTGCCGAGGCAACTCCGAACACCGAAATGATTCTGGTGTCCGATGTGGATCTGGACTTGCTCAACGAACTGCATACCTATGGCAGCGTCCGCAACCTGAAAGACCGCAGAAACGACTTGTATGAAGTGAAAATGAAGAAGTAAAGCGAGAGGTGCGGGCGGCTCATCTTAAAATTATCCGCTCAAAAATCTCTTTTCTCTAACTTTTTTGTAAATTTGCACCCTTAAAATAAAGAGGATAGCATCGGAAAGCACCGGAAAAGCCTTTCCGGGCTATCTTCAGGAAAAATAGTAAATCGTAAATAGTCAAATCGTAAATATCAAGATGGGTAAGAAGTTTGCCGAATATTCAAAGTTTGACCTTTCGGAAATAAACAAGGAAGTGTTGAAGAAATGGGACGAAAACCAGGTTTTCGCCAAGAGTATGACAGAACGTGAAGGTTGTCCTTCTTTCGTGTTTTTCGAAGGACCGCCCTCGGCCAATGGCATGCCGGGTATTCACCATGTAATGGCGCGCTCCATTAAGGATATTTTCTGCCGCTACAAAACCATGAAGGGCTTCCAGGTGAAGCGCAAAGCCGGATGGGACACACACGGGCTTCCTGTGGAACTGGGTGTGGAAAAGGCGCTCGGCATCACCAAAGAAGATATCGGCAAGACTATTTCCGTTGCCGAATACAATGCCGCTTGCCGCAAGGATGTAATGAAATTTACCAAGGAGTGGGAAGACCTTACCCACAAAATGGGTTATTGGGTGGATATGCAGAATCCCTACATCACCTATGACAACCGTTACATCGAAACGTTGTGGTGGCTGTTGAAGCAACTTCACAAGAAAGGACTCCTTTATAAAGGATATACCATACAGCCGTATTCACCGGCTGCGGGAACAGGCTTGAGCTCGCACGAGCTGAACCAGCCCGGTTGCTACCGCGATGTAAAGGATACAACCGTAGTGGGACAGTTCAAGATGAAGAACCCGAAACCCGAAATGGCGGAGTGGGGTACTCCTTATTTCCTGGCATGGACTACGACTCCGTGGACACTGCCCTCGAACACCGCTCTTTGCGTAGGTCCGAAAATAGATTACGTGGCCGTACAGACCTACAACGGCTATACGGGCGAGAAGATGACCGTGGTACTTGCCAAAGCATTGCTCTATACTCACTTCAATAAAAAAGCGGAAGAGCTTGCATTAGAGGATTATAAGCCGGGAGACAAACTTATCCCGTTCAAGATTGTAGGCGAGTACAAAGGTCCGGACTTGGCAGGAATGGAATACGAACAACTCATTCCGTGGGTGAAACCGGTAGAGGTGGACAACGACGGCAACTGGAGCGTCAGCGACAAAGGCTTCCGTGTAATCCTCGGCGATTATGTAACCACGGAAGACGGTACGGGTATCGTACACATCGCTCCCACATTCGGTGCGGACGATGCTTTCGTAGCCCGTGCGGCAGGCATTCCTTCTCTGTTCATGATTAACAAGCGCGGCGAGACCCGTCCCATGGTGGACCTTACCGGTAAGTTCTATCTGCTGGACGAGCTGGACGAAAGATTCGTAAAAGAGTGTGTCGATGTAGATGCCTACAAAGAATACCAGGGACGCTGGGTGAAGAATGCCTACGACCCGCAATTCACCGTCGACGGCAAGTATGACGAAAAAGCCGCTCAGGCCGCCGAGACTCTCGACATATATATATGTATGATGATGAAGGCTGCCAACCAGGCATTCAAGATAGAGAAGCACGTGCACAACTATCCGCATTGCTGGCGTACGGACAAACCGGTGTTGTACTACCCGCTGGATAGCTGGTTTATCCGCAGTACCGCCTGCAAGGAGCGTATGATAGAGTTGAACAAGACCATCAACTGGAAACCGGAAAGTACCGGTACGGGACGCTTCGGCAAGTGGCTCGAAGGTCTGGTGGACTGGAACCTCTCGCGCTCGCGCTTCTGGGGCACGCCGCTGCCGATCTGGGCTACGGAGGATTACTCGGAAATGAAGTGCATCGGCTCGGTCGAAGAGCTCGTCGCCGAAATCGAAAAATCCGTCGCGGCAAGTCTGATGAAGGAGAATCCCTACAAGAACTTCAAGCCGGGCGACCTCTCCAAAGAGAACTACTCGACCGACCGGATCGACCTGCACCGTCCTTACGTGGACAATATCGTGCTGGTTTCGTCCAAAGGCGAACCGATGCGGCGCGAACCGGATCTGATCGACGTGTGGTTCGACTCGGGCGCCATGCCTTATGCCCAGCTACACTACCCCTTCGAGCACGGCGGCGACTACTTCAAGAGCGTCTATCCGGCCGATTTCATCGCCGAAGGCGTCGATCAGACGCGCGGATGGTTCTTCACGCTGCATGCCATCGCCACGATGCTCTTCGACTCGGTGGCCTTCAAGAACATCATTTCGAACGGCCTGGTGCTCGACAAGAACGGCAACAAAATGTCCAAGCGCCTAGGTAATGCCGTGGATCCCTTCGAAATACTTTCGACCTACGGCGCCGACGCGACGCGTTGGTACATGATCTCCAACTCGCAGCCCTGGGACAACCTCAAGTTCGACCGGGACGGCGTGGACGAAGTGCGCCGCAAGTTCTTCGGCACGCTCTACAATACCTACTCGTTCTTCGCCCTCTACGCCAATGTGGACGGTTTTACGGGACAGGAGCCGGAAGTTCCGATGAGCGAACGCCCGGAGATCGACCGCTGGATCATCTCCCTGCTCAATACGCTGGTCCGGAACGTCACCGAATCGCTCGAGAATTACGATCCGACGCCGGCGGCCCGTATGATCCAGGAATTCGTATGCGAAAACCTGTCGAACTGGTACGTGCGCCTCAACCGCAAGCGGTTCTGGGGCGGCGGTCTGACACGCGACAAACTGGCAGCCTACCAGACGCTCTACACCTGTCTGGAAACCGTTTCGATGCTCTCCGCACCGTTCGCGCCGTTCATCTCCGACCGTATCTTCCGCGATCTGAACGCCGTAAGCGGTCGCCACACGGACGAGTCGGTACATCTTTCGACCTTCCCCGTCTGCGACTCCTCGCTCATCGACGGTGAATTGGAGCAGATGATGTCTATGGCCCAACAGGTTTCGTCGATGGTACTGGCCCTGCGCCGCAAGGTGAACATCAAAGTCCGCCAGCCGCTCACGAAGATACTCATTCCGGTCCTCGACGCCGACACCGCACGCCGCATCGAAGCCGTCAAGGGGCTCATTATGAGCGAAGTGAATGTCAAGGAAATAGAACTGATCGAAAATACGACGGGACTCATCACCAAGCGCATCAAGCCCAACTTCAAGACCCTCGGTCCCAAATACAGCAAACAGATGAAGCAGATCGCAGCTCTCGTAGCCGGGTTCTCACAGGATCAGATAGCCGCGATCGAAGCATCGGCGGAAACCCTGCTGGACGTGGACGGCGAAAAAATCACCGTCACCCCTGCCGATTTCGAAATCACCTCGGAAGATATGCCGGGCTGGCTCGTAGCTACGGAGGGCAAGCTGACCGTAGCCCTCGATATCACGATCACCGACGACCTGCGTGCCGAAGGTATCGCCCGCGAGTTGATCAACCGTATCCAGAACATCCGCAAGGATTCGGGCTTCGAGGTGACGGACAAAATCCGTGTGGAGATCGAACAGCAGGAGTTCGTCCTTCCCGCGCTCAAATCCTTCGCCGACTACATCGCCTCGCAGACGCTGGCTGTCGAAATCGAAGGAGTGCCTTCTCCCAGCGGCGAATTCGTCGTGGAGTCGGAGGTAGATGAGCAACCGGTCCGTATCGCGGTGACCAAAATTTGACCAAAAAAGGAGAACCTGCACGTTTCCGGCAAAAAATTTGGAAGTAACGGGAATATTGTTTAATTTAGTATAACATTATTACAAATAAAATATTGAAACTATGGCAGAAGCAGAAAAAACCCGATACAGTGACGCCGAATTGGAAGAGTTCAAACAGCTCATTCTCAAAAAACTGGAAACAGCACGTGCGGATTACGAACTCCTGCGCGCCACGATAACCCACACCGCATCGAACGATACGGAGGATACCTCGCCGACGTTCAAGGTGCTGGAGGAGGGAGCCACTACGCTCTCCAAAGAGGAGAGCGGCCGCCTGGCGGCCCATCAAATGAAATTCATCCGCAACCTCGAAATGGCACTCGTACGCATCGAGAACAAGACATACGGCATCTGCAAAACCACCGGCAAGCTGATCCCCAAGGAGCGGCTGATGAAAGTGCCTCACGCAACCGAGTGCATCGAGGCCAAAGAAGGACGGATTCACTAAAGGATTCACCCTCCGAACGAATGTTCTTTTCGTATGGTATGAAAAGAATCCGTTCGCCACGACCGGAGATAAAAATAGGAGCGTCCCAGATAGGACGCTCCTATTTTTATAAAAAACATCCCGCAACTAAGTGCGGCTGCAGGATGCTTCCCTGACGGAACAATAACACTTATGAATTGGAACTTCTCTATATTCATTCGCCGGCCACGCCGCTCCGATTTTTTTTCGTCGTGATCTCGATCACCCCTTTCGCTCCCTTCTCGCCATAATGTTCGACCGCCTGCTCTCCTTTCAATACCGTCATCGCGTCGATTCGGGAGGGATCCAGTTGCGAAAGGCGATCGGCAGAAATTTCCTCGCCATCCAATACTATTAAACCGACCTGCTTCAGAGAGCCATTCTCAATCGAAACCGAATCCACTCCAGCCGTATAAGTCGCCACCGTAACTTCCTCCAAAGGCTGCGCCGACGTAGCAATAGACTTAGACACGGAAGAGTGCCCCGAGGAGGCGCCGGAAGGCTCCCTGACGACTGTCATCTTATTGCGTTTGCCCGATGCATCCGACGAATAAACCGCCAAAGTCGTACGTTCTCCGGATTCATTCGTCCCAAACTCGATCACACCGTCCCACGCCCGCTCGCCATAACGGTCCAACAATTCAAAACCGGGTTGCAGAATCCGAACCCACAGAACCTTCCCCGCATCGATCGACTTCAAATAATCATCATCGACCTGCCGGCCGTTGATCAACACAAGCGGTCGGGCTCCATTGAGCGGACGGATCGCAAATCCGTTTCCCGTATCCTTGATCCGATAAAAACCAGGACCTTCCTGGAAAGAGTTTCCATGCTCAAAACTACACTCCAAACGGCCGAACTGCCGGGCACCTTCGGTCGTCGTCACATAAACCACGCCATCCGCCGCCGCCTCGCCGTAACGTTCGACAGCCCATTCATCCTTCAAGACCGACATCGATTCGATCTCCGCTTCATTCAAAGCCTTTACCTCGGCAACTGCGACTCTTCTGCCATCGAGCAGGAAGAGCATCGAACTCAAATCGTGACCGGAAACCACGAGCGAATCGTTCGGCACAGCAACTTCGGAAATCCGCACCTTGACCTGCCCGTCCACCGGAGTATTACCGGTCTGAACCGTACCGAACGACGGTCCCTCCGGTACGGATGCGACGACAGATTCACCTGCACCGGACTTCCGGGCCTCTTTTTCGGCCTGTTTCGCAGCATCACGAGTCGTCACAAGAATCGCTCCGACACGGGCGGCATCCCCGTAACGCTCGACTAATGCCGGGTCACGGAATACATCCTCCCAGGAAAAAATCTGTATGGTTTCGATCTTGCGGGCAGGAATCTTCTCCAGATCGGTGATGGACCCCACACGCCCGTCCACAGCTACCAACGGCAACATTCCGGGACGTACTCCCTGCACGTTCCGCAATTTCAATCCGCTCACCTTATAGGTATTTTTACCATCCACCGATCGGAAACTACCCTTCAGATAACGCATCGGATTGTTGTATTTATCATAAACGGTCACCTCGAAATCATCCTCACGCGAAGCCGTTTTGGAAACGACCTCGATCACCCCGTTCCGGGCCGATACGCCGTATCTGGCGACCGTCGCTTCGTCCGGCTCGGTTACGATCCGAACGGTTTCTATCTCGTGAACGATACCGGGAGTAGTAAAAAGGTAGATATTCGACACCTTGCCATTCCACAGTACCAATGGCCGGAATTCGAACGGCATCGAATGGCTTAACTCGATCCGCTGCACCCGGTAAGTATCGGGCACACCCGTCGGTTCGAAATCGCCCGTAATATAGTGATACAAATCGGAAGGCTTCTGTTTCTCTTCGATTGTCACACGTTCCGACTCCGGACGACTCGTATAGACGATCGCACCGTAACGACCCCGATCGCCGTAGCGTCTGCGTGCCTCGCCGGAGGTCATTTGGGTAGCCGTGGCGATACTCGACGGGGATATCGCGCCCAACTGTCTGTAATCAATCTCCTCACCGTCAAGCAGATACAAGCCCTCGTCCGACAGATCAATCCAAAAAGGAATGAGGGCAGCCCCATCGCTCACCTCGACAGTCACCCACTCTTCCGCACCATCGACCGATTTATACCCGAGTCGTTCGAGTTTCCCGGCATCAGCAGTCAGCAACTTGGCAAACTCCTCTTTCATGTACGCATCGCGGCGGGCGACAAACTGTTCGGGCAACTCATCCCCTTCCCACACCAGATAAAGCTCCAAATCCTCCGGATCCCACAAGGACGGATCGGCCGGACTCCAAGACTCCGTATAAGGATAGGTCTGAACCCTAATCGACAACACTCCGTTCGCCGCCCGCGTACCGTATCCCTTCAGTGCCTCCGGCCCTTTGACCATCCAAGCACCAATCATCTTCTGTTCCGGCAACCCCAAATAGGTATCCAGCGTTTCAGCCGACAATTCCTCGCCCCCGTCCATTATCAGAGGCGGATGTTCCGGATCGAAGCGAAAATCTGCCGGATCGCCATAAACCGCATACACTACCGGTTCATCGGATACGGGCAGGTGGGTCAGAGCAAGCGACTCTTTCAAATGAAATTCCAAGGCAATGTCCGTCCCCATCGGAATTCCGAAGCGGCTACCGACTGATTTTACTTTCTGATCCGTCTCCCCTCCGACAAGGTAACAAACGATCGGCTTCTCCGTAACGATCGTAAAGCGGCCCTCCGCATCGGTCACAACCCGCCGGCCGCCGCTGCAAATAAACTCATAACCGGCCCAAGGCTTATCGTCCCGGCCAAATACGCGTCCGGTAAAGGTGTGCGCCCCCGATTCTGCCGTTTGCTTTTCGAGAGCGGTACGCTCGAGATTAGCGAGCAATTCGGCCATGGAGCCTTCGACCGGTGGCATTCCCCCTTCCGGTGTACCGACTGTGAGGCCGTCCGCACCAGCAGGAAGAGGCATTTCACCGTTTCCGGAATTTTTCGTAGTTTTGTCCTCCGGAAGAACATAGGAGGTCTGTGCGAAAGCGCCGAGCGCCAGGCACGCAAGCGGCAGGACATAGAGCGCCTTGGCCCTGGCCCACCTCGATGATCTTTTACGCAACATCATGGTAATTCGGTTTTTAAGGTTACTATGATTAAGGCTGTTGGCAATTGAGTACCACCTCCCGCCAACGGCCTTTTTTATCAACAGCATCTGATAATCTTTCGCATCGACCCCGCAGCGGAGCACCTGCTCGTCGGCCTCGTACTCGTGCACAGCACGCAGTTCCACACGCAACAGCCACATCGCGGGGTTGAACCACTGCAAACACCCCAGCAAATCGACCAGCAGCAGGTCCCACGAATGGCCCAACCGCTGATGCGCCTGTTCATGCACGAGGATCCGTCCCTCCGCCGCAGGCATAATCCTCCTCGGACATCACCACGTATCTCATCCAACTGAACGGAGCTCGAATCCGGTCCGACAACACCAAAACGCTCCCGTTTCCAAGCGGTATGCGCTGGCCGCGGCGCGTCATTCGCACAACCCGCACGATGTTGCATACGGTCCATCCCAACGTCGCAAATACCCCTGCAAAATAGATGATTCCGAGCAAAACGCCCCAGTCGAACGGTTCGGGAGCAGGCTCCGGCTCCTCTGTTATCATCAGGTCCCGGGTATCGTCGGGGATTCGGTTTTCGAATACCATGTCCCGCCGGAAATAATTTTCCGGAATCACGTCGATCCCGGCGGCGGATACCCCGGGCAACTCCTTCTCGACGGTAATTACGCACAAAGGCAGCAAAAACGACAGCAGTAACACTCCGCACAACAACACCCTGTTCATCCGATGCAGCGTATCGCGGCTCAACAACAACTTGTAAAACAGGTAGAAGACCGCCAGGCATCCCGCAGCCTTCAGACTGTAAAGCAGAAAGGTCGGCATAGGATTATCGTTTTTCGGTTTGACTTTCGATTTGCCGGATCAGGTCGCGCAGATCGTCCACGGAGATTTTCTCCTCCCGTACGAGCGACGAAACCACCCCGAGGTAGGAATTGTCGAAATACTTGCTCACCACGCCCTTCAGCGTCTTGCGGCTGAACTCCTCCTCGCTGACGAGCGGATAATACTGGTAGGTGCCGCCATAGGCCTTGTGTCCGACGTACCCTTTCGCCTCGAGGCCACGCACCATCGTCGATAACGTATTGAAATGAGGTTTCGGTTCGGGCCAGAGCGCAACCAGTTCGCGCACGAATAACGGGCCCCGCGTCCAGAAACAACGCATCAGCTCCTCTTCTCTAGGTGTCAGCTTTTCCATAATCAATGTCGGTTAAAGTCGAACGAAACAGGACCTGCACAAACGGCAGCACAGCTCCGCATTGCCGGCTCCTGCACAAAAATCTTCTGAAACAAAGATAACTAAAAAAATTTCACATACAACTATTTTTTATAGTTTTCAAACTAAAAAATTTAGTTTTGCAGGAGAAACAGAGAGCAACCCGCTGTAAAACAACAAAAAAATAATAGACAAGATAAAAAATTCTTGTCTATTATCAGGATTAAGATATGGAAAAATCTTCCTATTCCTCGTCGCGGTGCAGCTTCTCTACGTAAATGGCATGCTGCATGGCGATACGCTTCGCAACCGAAGGTTTGGTGAAATACTGGCGACGACGGAGCTCCTTCAGGACACCCGTACGCTCGTATTTACGTTTGAATTTCTTGAGGGCCTTCTCGATGTTCTCGCCCTCTTTTACCGGCATGATAATCATAATTCGTTGCTTTTTTTATTGTTTTTTACTCTAATTTCTAATGGATCGTGTCTTGTATCGGGGCGGGACTCCATCCGGACGACGCCGACTCCCTATTCGGTATGTCTTTCGAGGCTTTTCGTACCGTAAACCGAAGATACGGGGCCAATCGCTCGGCCTCACGCGGGGTTAATATGTGCTCTTCAACCAACTCTTCGACGGTACTCCAACCTCCTTTCAATTGTCTTTTACTAAATAACTTCCTAAATACGGCGGGCGGCAAATAAGGATGCCCCTTGAGCGTACTCGGAGGTGCAAAGTTAATATCAATTTTTCGAATTTTGAAACTATCGCAGTAAATTTGTTTCACGATCCGCTCGAAATTGGACTCCGTGACCTGTGGAACCTCGGCCAACTGATCCACGCTGTAAAATCCGCCGAGCCGCTCCCTGTATCGGATAATGGGCATGACGCTCTTCTCACCGATCCCGACTACCGAGCGTAAGGTCGCCGAATCGGCCCCGTTGAGCTCGATCAATCCGGAGCGAACGGGCTCCGGTTCCGGAAAAATTACATAGGGGAGCAAAAGATCGGCCACCGAATCGGCGATCATATAGCAAGCCCGAAAACCCGCTTCGTCCCGAAGACCGTCGTAAAGATCCCGATAACGGACAATGGCCTCGGCCTGACGGACGGAAAAACCGAGCGACGCGAGATAGGATGCGGACACCGTATCGATCCTGAATCGTTCGCGGGGCACGATCCTCCTCGGCTCCTGCGGGACATACTCCCGATATTCCCGACGCGGAGAAGGTGTCAGCGCATACTCGCGCCCAATCCGAATATAGGGTTCCAGAATAAAATAGACCGAATCGGTCATGCCATAGCAGGTAGCCACATCCTCGGGGATCCGAAACACTTTGCCCGCTGCGCGGTACTTCAGCAGGCTGACCGCCATGCGGGACGAGAGTCCCAGCCGCCGCAGATCGGCATATTCCACCGTATTGGGATCGAACTCGAACAGCCTCACGGAGTCCGCCGCAACCGTCGCTTCCATCTCCGCCTCCACCCGGTCGGCGGATACCGCGCTCTTCCGCCGTTCGGCCAGGAGCAGCCCGGCAACGAACACTCCCGCCAGCAGGAGAAACACCACGAGCGCCCGGCGCTCACGCGTCTGGAAAAATCCGGCCATCCTCTACCACGCAGCTTTGTCGGACAACAACAACGTCCGGTAACGGTCGGAAGGCGACTCGAGTCGCTCACCCAAACCATATTCCACCCAACGTTCGTCCACCTTCCGAACGACCTCGGGCAGCGAAGTCACCACATTGGGAAAACGCGAAGGGTTGCCCGCAATTCCGGGCCGCTTGCTCCGGGCATCCACGCACAGCACACCGTCGCGGCACTCCACATCCCGCCGGGGATCGGTATTGGCTGCGGCGAGCCACAGCAGCTCGTCCGGGCGCATCGTCCGGGCGTGTCCGTCGAAAAGAACGGCATAACGAATCCCCCGGCACGGATTTCGGGCAAGGAAAGCGGCCAGATCCGGCTTCTGTTCCACCGCATCATCGGCAAAGAGCAGCAAGGCTCCCCACTTTCCGGCAAGTCCGTCCGCGACCTCGACCAGACCGGGTGTCAGCTCGAACCGCTCCGGCACCCGAACGGACTCCGCCGGAGCGGACGGATCGATCTCCGTCAGGTCGAACGCCAGTTTACCGCCGAACCCGGGCGTCGCGGTCGCATGGTCGAGTACGTCGTAAACTCCCTCGCTTACAATCAAATCGCGCGGGAACTCGGCCCGGCGCAACAAGGCGGCCAACCGGTCCGGATCATGCACGTCGCAATCCTCGCCCGTAATGACGAGGTATTTATTGAACATCATCTGCCCGGCCCCCCAAAGTCCCTGCGCTACTTTATGGGCTTGTCCCCGGTAGCGTCTGTCGATCGACACCACGGCCAAATTGTGCGCCGTACCGAAAACAGGCATCGTCAGCTCCTTCACTTCGGGCTGTACGGCCAGCCGGATCGGAGCCAGGAAAATCTTCTCGGTGGCCTTGGCGATATAGGCGTCCTCCTGCGGAGGAATGCCCACCAGCGTCGCAGGATAAACGGCATCGCGCCGCCGCGTGACGGCCGTCACATGGAAGCGGGGATATTCATCGGTCAGCGAGTAAAAACCCGTATGGTCGCCGAAAGGCCCTTCCACCGTCTTCGGCTCCGACGGATCGACATACCCTTCGATCACGAAATCGCAGTCGGCCGGCACATAAATATCGTTGGTGATACACTTCACCAGTTTCACCGGGCGCCGGCGCAGAAACCCTGCCAGCAGGTATTCGTCCATGTTGTCCGGCATCGGAGCCGTCGCAGCATAAGTATAAGCCGGATCGCCGCCCAGCGCTACCGACACGGGCATTCGCCGCCCGGCACGCCTGTAACCTTCGTAATGACGGGCTCCGGTCTTGTGCAGGTGCCAGTGCATGCCCGTCGTGCGGGCATCAAACAGTTGCAGCCGGTACATGCCCACGTTGCGGATTCCCGTTTCGGGATCGAGGGTGTGCACCAGCGGCAGCGTCACGAAGCGTCCGCCGTCGCACGGCCAGCACTTGAGCACCGGCAGCGCATCGAGCGACGCCTCCTCCCCCTGCAGCACGACCTGCTGACATTCGCCCCGCGACGACGAGGTACGCGGCAACCAGCGCGACATCTCGGCCAGCAAAGGCAGCATCCGCAATTTATCCAGGAGCGAATTTTTCGGCGTGACGGCCTGCTGCAACAAATCATCGAGCCGTCGCGTCAGTTCGTCGAGCGACTCCACGCCGAGCGCCATCGCCATCCGACGGTCGGAACCCATCATATTGGTCAGCACGGGAAACGGCGTCCCCGTCTGCTCGAACAACAGCGCCTTGCCGCCGTCCGGCTGCTTGGACATGCGGTCGGTAATCTCGGCGATCTCATACACCGGATCCACCGGCACGCTCACGCGCTGCAATTCGCCTTCCCGCTCCAGGCGGGCGATAAATTCACTCAGGTTGCGATACATAAATCCTTACATTGATTCTGCTCCGAAGTTTTCGAGGCATACAAAGTTAAAAAATAATCCGGCGAATCCGCCGGATTATCCCGATTATCGTTCCCGCCCGCAGAAGCGGCAAGCCGAAGCAACTACCGCAGGAACAGCAGCTCCCGGTACTTGGGCAGCGGCCACATCTGGTCGTCCACGATCTCCTCCAGGCGATCCACGTGTTTGCGGATCTGGTCGAAATAGACCGCCACCGTATCGTGGTACGCGAGCGCCTTCTCCCGCTGATCCTCGATCTTGTTGGCCACCTTGCGGGCTTCGATCATATCGTGGGTCAGTTGCTGGATCAGAGCCGTATGCTGCTGAATACGTTTGATGAGTTCGACATCGGCCGAAGCGTCGAGCCCCTGTCCGATTTGCGAAATCTTATAGACCTTATCCAGCAGCAGAGCTTCGTAACGCGAAGCGATCGGCACGATGTGGTTCATCGTCAGGTCGCCCAACACGCGGCCTTCGATCTGAATCTTTTTGGTATAGGTTTCCCACTTCACTTCGGTTCGGGCTTCGAGCTCCACCTTCGAGAGTACGCCCATGCGGGCGAACATCTCGACCGACGAAGGATCGAGGTAGCGGTCGAATACACGCGGCGCACAGGTTTCGCAATCGAGCCCCCGGCGTGCCGCTTCGGCCCGCCACTCCTCCGAATAGCCGTTGCCGTCGAAACGGATCGCCCGCGAAGAGCGGATCATACTCTTGAGCTCCTCGTAAATCGCCTTTTCCTTCCTGACTCCGGCCTCGATACGCGCATCCACGCGCTCGCGGAACGCCGTAAACTCGTCCGCCACTGCGGTATTGAGCACGATCATCGCCTCGGCGCAATTGTCCGAAGAACCGACGGCACGCAACTCGAAACGGTTGCCGGTAAACGCGAAAGCCGAAGTGCGGTTGCGGTCGGTATTGTCCCGCAACAAAGCCGGAATATGCGAAATGCCGCTCATCTTGAAGACGTTCTTGGCATTGAAGCGGATCGCCGAATCGCTGCGGCTGGCCTCGAGTTTATCCAGCACGGCCGAAACCTGCGTACCGAGGAAGGTCGAAATAATCGCCGGAGGCGCTTCGTTGGCCCCCAGGCGGTGGGAGTTGGTGGCGCTCATGATAGCCGCCTTCAGCAGGCCGTTATGCTTGTGCCCGGCCGAAATCACATTCACCAGGAAGGTAATGAACTGCAAATTCTCCGATGCGGTTTTACCCGGACTGAGCAGATTGACGCCCGTATCGGTTCCCAGCGACCAGTTGTTGTGTTTGCCCGAACCGTTGATTCCCTTGAAAGGTTTTTCATGCAGCAACACCCGGAAATTATGACGGCGGGCGATCTTGTCCATGATGGTCATCAACAGCTGGTTGTGGTCGTTGGCCAGGTTGCACTCCTCGTACACGGGAGCCAGTTCGAACTGATTGGGAGCCACCTCGTTGTGACGGGTCTTGACCGGAATGCCCAGCTTCAGGCATTCGTATTCGAGATCGGCCATGAAAGCGATGACCCGCGTGGGGATCGCCCCGAAATAGTGATCTTCCAACTGCTGGTTCTTGGCCGATTCATGCCCCATGAGCGTACGGCCCGTCAGCATCAGGTCGGGACGTACGGCCCAAAGACTTTCGTCCACCAAGAAATATTCCTGCTCCCAGCCCAGATACTGAATCACCCGGTTCACCTCCTTGTCGAAATAGCGGCACACCTCGGTCGCAGCCTTGTTCACGGCCGAAATCGACCGTAGCAGAGGCACTTTATAATCGAGCGCCTCGCCCGTATAGGCGATGAAGACGGTCGGGATGCAGAGCGTACCGCCCACGATGAAGGCCGGCGAGGTAGGGTCCCACGCCGAATAACCCCGTGCCTCGAACGTATTACGGATACCGCCGTTCGGGAAACTGGAAGCGTCCGGTTCCTGCTGCACGAGCAGTTTGCCGGTGAATTCCTCCATCACGCCGCCTTTGCCGTCGTGTTCCACAAAAGCATCGTGCTTTTCGGCAGT
>OHDD01000643.1_pt1 | contig 18046 bp, 24 predicted proteins | sample 1566941 | NCBI WGS metagenome assembly OHDD01 (sample SAMEA3879580, study PRJEB24766) | human gut metagenome | biome: human-associated habitat; feature: feces | place: USA | collected 1985/1987 | reverse complement strand
TAGCATAACTGCATGTGTGGTGCAAGTGGTTTATGCGTCTAAAATAAAATAAAATAATGTACGTAAATGTGTTGACACGATAGGTACGTGTCTGTAGTATATGCAGTGTCGCAAGACGAAATGCACAACACATAACACGTCAGGAGGAAATGGAAATGACAACTATGACTATACCTAGTTACGTGGAGGTGGATGCTAAGCGGTGTGGCTATGTGGGCAATGGACGGGGCAATAGTCTTAGCGAGGTTTACGGTAGCTACAGTAGCGCTAAAGCCGCTGCATGGGAGCGGTGCGAACGCTTATGCTCAGACCTTGACGGATTTAATCTCTGCATCACGTCCGCAAATTCATTTGTGTTTACGGCTCAGTTTGAATTTGACAACCCTGAAAACGGGCGTCCTATGGTATGCCACATTACGCCGTCGCGCACATACGCCATGTATCTCGATATGCGGTACATTGAAAAGGCTCATTTTGAGTGGGAAGAGTATGCGCGCAAGGAATCGCGTGCGTCATATATTGAGCAGGACTATATATCTGACGATGGCAAGTGCCGAATAATTTGGCTATGCCATTGGGCGTATATCGTCATAGATGGAGAGGTATACCGCGTAGTAAATCCGTTTAGACGCGATGGAGGGTTGCGTAAATTTATCGAATTGCAGCGCGTGGGTGCAGTCGATGACACTGTGATAAATCGTATCATTGACAGTCATTATGCGGTTTGCGGTAGCGTACTACCGTGTATGGTGCATTTGGGAGGGGAGCATAGTCGGTGTATCGTGTACGCGCATCTTGTCACGGATGATATGCCATTTGACCGTTTTGTTGGGTGGGATGCTATTATGTTAGTTAGGTGCAGTTTGGCGGACACTATAGCTATGTGCGTGGATGCGTGCATGATGATGCACGGTCATGACGTGTCGGGCATGCGCGTTGAGTTGATGGACTAGGGAGTGATTTGCAATGATATTATGCGACGATGGTACTGCAATTTTCGGCACCGACGATGCGAGGGATTATTTAGTGCGCCATGGCGTGCCGAGCCACCGCACAGACGATTTTGCCGAGTTGCTCAACCGCGAGGACAATATCGCGGCGGCGCGCGAGGCGATTGACAGCGATTTGCTTGCGTATGCGCTGCAATACGACGATATATGCAGTACAGTGGATGACATAGCGGCATCCATCGATGCGGCATTGAGTAAATCGCGCATCACGGGCGCAAGGGATTTGCTACAATCCATACGCGACACGCTCGAAGAGATGACGGGGCGTTAGCGTCGAATATGTAGATTGCATGTAGGCATACATGCAAGTGGGAAATGATACTAATCAGTGTATAATGGGTGTCAACGGAAACACCCGTCAGAAAGGAGCCTATCATGGCACGAAACTATTTGCAGAAGACGTACACCGAGACTATCGTACACGGTTTTATTTTGAGAGACGGACAGCCCCATCCTTGCGATGCAGTTATCAATCGTCGCGTCGGTCTTGCATCCGCACAAGCGATTATGCGTAAAAACGACCCGTCTTTTATGGCGGCGTCCGTCGAGGAGCGCACTACCACGTACCGCATGACTTTCGACCGCTTCCGTGAGCTTGCCGAACCTGTCGAGGGCATCGACGCGGAAGCTGACGAAGATTAGTAAAGCCGTAACGGCGGGTGGCACCCCGCCATGAATGAAAGGTTATGACATGGAAAACAACGCTATCGCAACAGTCAACAACCCCTTCGGCATCGAGCGCGGCGGCATGTATTGCAGCCTTGCAGCCGAGACTCAGGATGAGCGTTTGGCGGTGTACGCCGCCGTATCAAACGCCGAATCGCTCGATGATTATATCGGTACGCCTATCGACGTGGCAAACGTGGTCATTCAATCCGTCGAGGTGGAGGATGAGGACGGCGAAACGCGCGACGCGCTCCGCATCGTGCTCATCGCCGATGATGGCAAGGCCTACGGATGCATGAGCAACGGCGTGCAAACCGCCGTCCGCAATCTCATGGGCATCGTGGGCATGCCGCCGTGGTATCCTAGCATCCGCCTTGTGCCGACGAAAAAACAGGGACGGAACGGCTACAAATTCACAACCCTTGAGGTACCTCGCTAGTATTTGTTTTGATAACGCTATAGACGGGCGGGCATATTGCCCGCCCGTTTTGCTATATCAGTGTACTCCACCGGTTGAGTACACGGAAGCGAGGGGAAATGACGAAAGCAAACGATAGGGCGCGGGCGGCGGTTGCCGATGCGGAACGCCGCGCACGTCGAAAGATAAAGAGGTTGCAGAATAAGGGTGTGCGCACGGGTGGCATCTCGCCGTTTCGCAATGTTGATGCGTGCGATACATGGGCGCTGAAACGGTACGCGAAAGAACTTGAGCGTTTCGTTTCGCGCCAGACGCGATATGTCGCTGGATATGACGGCACGCCCATACCGTACGATACCTATAGGGACTTTCGGCGGCTCGAAAAACGGTACAACGCTGCTCATGCGAAGTGGTGGGATACGTACGGTAATCAGCCGTTTATCACGGCGGGGGGTGCGTCGGAAACCACCATTGCGGAGCGAAGTCTAGCCGCGCGGCTGAAAGGCATGGCATTCGGCGGCGCGTCGGCGTACCGCGAAACGCCCGCCGAAAAATTGCGCGGCGTGAAAGATATCGAGAAACGAAGCGCGATAATGAGGAAAGAGTTATCCCCGTCTTATCAGAAAGAAAGAACGCGTGCGTTGCGCAAGAATCTACTCGCGCACGCGTCCGAATTCAATGACCCGCGCATCCCCAAAATGATACGCAAGCTTTCTAATGAGCAGTTGTTCGCACTTCAGAATTTTACAAACTTTGTCCCACTCTATTACCGTTATATGAGCACTAACGTTGAGGTCACTTTAGGCACCGATATAGACGCTATGGAGCACGACGCGCAGATTCAGCACATGATTGACACAATCGAGGAGGTACGCTTGCAGTTCCCCTCAGCAGTCAAGACGTGGGAGACGAAGGGGCGCACAACCAAGGATGGGCGCAAGGGCAAGAAGTCCAAGGCACGGATTAAGGTACATGCACCGTCGAAGAGTCAGGCCAAGGAAAAAGCACATGCTTTGTACCAAGAAGTCTATGGTGGCTAGGTATGGACTATGCAGCGGATTTCGAGACCACCGTTTCCCCAGACGATTGCAGGGTTTGGGCATGGTGCGTTTGCGTGGTGGGCAATCCCGATGAAATTACGTACGGCATAGACATAGAGAGTTTCATGGAGTTTTGCAAAGAAAACGGTGGTACATACTATTTCCACAATGCCGCGTTCGATTGTGAGTTTATTCTTTCGTACATGCTGCATAACGGTTTCGAGTACAGCGATTCCCCCTGCACTAAAACGTTTAGAACATTAATATCTGCTATGGGCAAATTTTATCAAATGGAAGTATGCTTCGAGAAGAAGGGCAAGAAGAAGCAGAAAAAAGCAGTATTCAAGGACAGTTTGAAGAAACTCCCCATGCGTGTCGAGCAGGTTGCGAAAGCATTCGACCTCCCCATATCGAAACTGTCCATCGACTATGAGGAATACCGCCCGCCAGGTCACGAGCTGACCGACGAGGAGCGCGAGTACATAAAGAATGACGTACAGATTGTTGCAATGGCGCTCGATAGGCTGTTTAACGAAGGGCTTACGCATTTGACTATCGGAAGCGATGCGCTCAATTGGTATCGAGACGGCATAGGGAAGAAGTGGGAAGATTGGTTTCCCAAGCTGTCCCTTGGAGTCGATGCCATGGTGCGTATGGCGTATCGCGGAGGGTGGACGTACGCAGACCCGCGTTTTCAAGCGGACGATAGGCACCCCGATAGAATCGTAGGTGCTGGAAGCGTTTATGACGTGAACAGTCTATACCCCGATGTCATGTACCATCGACCGCTCCCCATCGGCGAACCGATTTTCTTCAACGGCGAGTACACCCCGAATAGTCAGTATCCTCTTTACATTCAGTTCATGACATGCCATTGCAAATTGAAGGACGGGTTTCTCCCCACGTTGCAAATCAAGAACAACCCGTTTTATTCGGAGCACGAATATGTGACGGACACTTTAGGCACGGTCGAGCTTGCGATGACGAACATAGACCTCGATATTTTATTGGAACATTACGACGTTACCGTTTTCAGCTACAATGGCGGCTTTATGTTCGAACAGGCCACGGGGCTGTTTCGCAAGTACATCGACCATTGGATGCATATCAAGGCCACGACTACGGGAGGTTTGCGCCAGTTGGCGAAGCTGATGCTAAATTCGCTCTACGGCAAGTTTGCGACGAACCCCGACGTGACTCCGAAGATACCGTATCTTCGCGATGACGGCTCCGTAGGCTATAAGCTGGGGGACAAGGAGACGCGCGATCCCGTGTACACCCCGATGGGGTGCTTCATCACGGCATGGGCTAGGTACAAGACCATCACCACGGCGCAGGCTCTTTTTCCCCGTTTCATGTACGCGGACACCGACAGCGTGCATGTTCTAGGCACGGAGCCGCTGGGCATAGAGGGGATTGAGGTGCATCCGACGAATCTCGGCGCCTGGAAGCACGAATCCAACTTCGTCGAAGCCAAGTACGTGCGTGCGAAGACCTATATGGAGCGCATTAACCAGGTCGGAGCCGTGGTCGAAGGCGAGTACACGATGGTTGATGTCGAAGAGCATGACGATATAAAATGCGCGGGAATGCCCGACGAGTTGAAAGGGCATGTGACGTTCGGCAACTTCAAGCGGGGGTTGAGGGTCCACGGGAAGCTGCGTCCCCGACACTGCAAAGGCGGCATCGTGCTCGAACGCACGGATTTCACATTGACATAGGAGGTACGCGATGATAGAGAGAAGCTTTCGCTTCGAAGACGAATTGTACGAGGTCATGAAGGAGATTGCGGATGCAGAGGGCATCACCGTTTCGCAGCTGCTCCGAATGTGCGTCAAGCGGTTCGTCCGCGAATACTACGAAAGTGTTGATTTCATGGAGGTAATTCTTGGCGATTGATAAATGTACCGCCGAATCGTAACGTATAAGACACGGTGGCACCCCTTCCGTCTGGAGCGTACAGACCGAGCGGGATTGCCCTGGGTGAAACCACCCGTTCGCGTACTGCGATTGGGGAATCGAGCGCTTCGGGAACGGTAATGCCACTGGACACCCTAGCCCGCACATGTTCCATACTACGTGTGCGGGCGTTCGCATATAGGAGGATATTTATGGAGTTCAAGGACGTTATCGACTTCCTGGCCGAAAAGCTGGACGAATCGGACTATGCGGAAGTGTCCGACGCAATCAACGGAAACGAGAGCATGCACGAGGAATACCGCAATGGCGCGGAAGCCCGCATCAACGAGTACGCCGAAGGCGAGAAGCGCATGACCGAGGAGATTCAGTCCCTTAAAGCGCGCAACTACGATTTGCTCATGCAGGTACCCGCAGGAAACGACGGTGACGGCGTTGTCATGGAGGATGTGGACGATGACGGAACCGTGTACCATATCGACAACCTGTTCACTGACGAAAAGGAGGACTAATGGCCGTCAAGACAGTAAAGACCCTGAACGCAACCAACGCGCAGATTCTAAACGCAATCCGAACGGACGCATCGCTGGCGTACCAACAGCGCATTCCAGCGGCGACGCAGGGAGACATCACCGATACCGTGAATCACCTGCTCGAATACCGCCCGATGATGAACGAGTTCATCGACGCGCTCGTGAATCGCATCGGCGACGTGGTAATCAAGTCGAAGGTCTGGTCGAATCCGCTGGCGGAGTTCAAACGCGGCATGATGCAGTACGGCGAGACCATCGAGGAGCTTGCCACCACGCTGCTCCAGGCGAAGCGTTACGACCCTAACAAGTGCTACGATGACGTTTTCAAGTGCAGCCCTCCCGACGTCATGAGCAACTTTCACTCCATCAACCGCCAGGACTACTACGAGCTGACCGTCAACGACATGCTGCTGCGCCGCGCGTTCTTGAACGATTACGGTTTGCAGGATTTGGTGGGGCGCATCATGGAAACGCCGTACACGTCCGACTACTGGGACGAGTACCTTATCATGCGCAACCTGTTTGCGGAATACGACCGTATCGACGGGTTCCACAAAATCCAGGTGCCTGACGCGTCCAGCGCGACCACCCGCGCCGAGAAGCAGGACAAGGCCATGGCCATCACCGAAGCCGTGCGCGGCATGATTGGCAAGCTCAAGTTCATGTCTGGCAACTACAACGCGGCGGGAGTGCCGACCTTCACCAACGTCGATGACCTGGTTCTGTTCGTGACGCCCGATTTCGAAGCGATGCTGGACGTGAACGTGCTCGCGTTCGCGTTCAACGCTTCCGCAGCGGACGTTCGCGCACGAGTCATTCTCGTGGACGATTTCGGCATCGACGGCTGCCAGGCCATTCTCTGCGACAAGGATTTCTTCATGTGCGCGGACACGCTCATTGACTTCGAGAGCATCCGCAATCCTAAGGCGATTTCGTGGAACTACTGGTTGCACCACCAGGGCATCTACTCCGTGTCCCGATTCGTCAACGCCGTCATGTTCACCACCGAAGCGGGCAGCTCCGTCCAGGTTCCGTCCGTCAAGACCACTGGCGTTACCGTGGCGTTCGCGGCGGGGAAGGACGGCACAACCCCCACGTTCGCGACGAAAGGCGCACGCACTCGTCTGGAAGCGACCGTGGCTGGCACCGTGACCCCTGAAACGCCTGGGTACAGCGTTCCGCAGGGCGTGACGTGGGGCATCACCGCAGCGACCAAGCCGCTGTCCGTCGGCACGTTCGTGGACGCCGAAGGCGTTGTCCACGTGTCCGCAGACGAGCAGAACGAGAAGATTACCGTCACGGCGACCAGCACGTACATCGACCCGACCGTTGCGATGGGCGAGCAGCAGTACAAGAGCGGCACGCTCAACGTCGGCATCGGCAAGGCGACCGAATAAGGAGGATTAGAAATGGCGCACGAATTTCCCGAGCTTCCCGAGAACATCTACAAGTACGAGAACCAGTTCGACTACTCCGTATGGACTCCGAACACGGAAGTGACGTGCGCCACCGTCCCTTGGGATGCCAGCTACCGCGATATAGTCAGGTTCGAGAGCGAAGAGTTGCGCAAGCGCTACTTCGACGAAGTACGCCAATACGGATACAGCTTCACCATCGGCGGCATGACGTATCTCCGCTACGGCGAACCCGTGCGCGTCAACGCACCGTTCTCCATGGTCAACCAATGCAACTATTTAATCGTCCGCAATCCCGTGCAGCCCGTGCCTTCCACGGCATCGGGCTACGGGGTTCCCGAGCGGAAGCCCGACATGTTCTACTATTTCATCACGGACATCAAGTACATCGCGCCGAACACCACCCAGCTCAACGTGCAGCTCGACGTGTGGCAGACGTATTACGACCGCATCTCTTTCGGCCTGTGCTACGTCAACAAGGGTCACATCGGCATCGCCAACGAGAACGCCACCCTGGACAACCTGTCAGAGTACCTTCTCGAACCCGAAGGTTTGGACATCGGCGGGGAGTATGAAGTATGCGCCCAGGCGTTCGAATCGTTTCAGAAGGAAAAAGGGGACATTGTTGCCGTCATAATGAGTTCTGCAAAATTGGATGGTGATTTGGGGACTGTTTCCAAACCGTCGCTTGTCACATCCGAAGGCGCAGTGTCGAACGGCATACCGACGGGTTGCAGCTTATACGTATCCGAATCGCCGACGAACCTGTTCCACAAGCTAGCGGACAAACCATGGATTTCACAATGCATTAATTCGATAACATACGTGCCTGAAAGATTCGTGTCATACGACAGGGAACATTATATCGAGATAGGCGACGGGCTTGACAGAGAGATTCTTTATCCTCTCTCCAGCAAGGTTCTCGACACGCAGAAGTTCGAGTTCCACAACGCGAGGACTGCGTTCTGGCTGCCTGAAAGATACCGCAACCTCAAGAAGTTCTTCACGTACCCGTACACCTGCTATGAGCTTACGTATTCGTCGGGCGGCGAGATAATTCTCAAGCCCGAGTGCATCGGCGTGACGGACGATACGTTCACGCTCCGTGCGGAGAGCGTGGTTCTTCCTCCCGACACGCGCATATGCGTGTACCCCGATTCTTATAATGCAGGAGCGGGCGATACGGGTCTGGACGTGACGTACTATCCGCCGTTCCATCCGCCAGGGGCAATCACCCGCCGACTCCCTGGCGGCGAGGGTCTGGACATGTGCCTTACGATTTCCAACTTTCCGCAGGTCGCAATCGTGAACAACATGTACCTGTACTATATGGCATCTACCAACAACTCTCGCGCGTACCAGTTCGCATCCGCCGATTGGAGCCAGCAGAAGGCCATGGCGGGGGCGCGGTTGGCGTTCGACCAGTCCACGGCGGGAATGAACAATGCGCTCGCGAACCAGGAGATTGCGAACGCCGCGAACTGGAAGCTCAACGAGATTTCGCAGGACAAGAACCTGTGGAACGGCTTGCAGACGGGCATATCGTCTGGTGTCGGGGCGATAGGCAGTTTTGCGAGCGGCGATATCGGCGGGGGCGTTGCAGGTCTGGCCAACACGGGTTTGGCGGTCGCGAACACGGCTCTCAACCATGACTGGATTAACATGACCACATCAGCCCAAGTGGGAGCGGCTACTGCGACCACGCAGAACAATGTCGCTCTTCAAGGCTACAATAGGGACACGAATTACGACTATGCGGCGTTCGCGGCGAAGGGCGATTACGAGAACGCAATCGCGGGGATTCAGGCGAAGGTGCAGGATGCCAAGCTCACGCAGCCTACCACTGCGGGGCAAAATGGCGGCGACATGTTCAACATCGCCAACGGGTTCTGCGGAATCTATCTGAAATGGAAGCGCATCAAGCCTGGCGCGATGCGGCAAATCGGCGACTTCTGGCTTCGGTACGGATATTATGTCAACCGATGGGTGCGCCCTCCGCAGGATTTGCGGTGCATGGAGAACTTCACGTATTGGAAGATGCAGCAGGTGCAGATTAACGCCACGATGCCCGAGACGTTCAAGCAGGCGATTCGCGGCATCCTGGAGAAGGGCGTCACGGTATGGTCTTCTCCGTCCATGATAAACAACATCGAGCTGGACGATAACGAGCCGTTGGAAGGGATTAGGTACTGATGGGCAGGAAGAAGGGCAGGAACGTCTGGCAGTCCGCCGAGATGAACAACCTGCAATATCGCATGTACTACGAGTTGCTCGAACAGATGGCATGCGCTATCTATCGTTGGGAGGACCTTCCCGCAGAGATAGACCAGCGCTTTCTGGAGCTGACGCTTTTCAACAGGGGCATGAGCGTATTCTTCCGAGACGAGGAGTACGACGCGTTCTTCGCCACTATGGGCGCACCGTCGGGGCAGATTAACATGTACCAGAATCCGTTGTCGTATATCGCATACGGCGCAGACGGGTTCCATCGCAATCTCAAAGCCGCCGATTGCGTTCCGATTTGGAACAACTACCTCCGTCGCCCCGACATAAACGCTATGAAGATTTACGCCCGCCGCCTTGCTGACATAGACCGCACGATTGACGTGAACCTCATGACGCAGAAGATGCCCGTGTTCATCACGGTGCCAGAATCGCAACGGCTCACCGTGCAGAACATGATTAAGCAGTACGCGGGCAACGAGCCTGTCATCGTGGGCGCGGACGGAATCTTCGACCCGTCGCAGATGAACTACCTGTCCCCAGGCGCGCCCTTCATCGCGCCCGATTTGCTCAAGGCGAAGCAGACCGTCTGGAGCGAGGTCATGACGTACTTCGGCATCGAGAACACGAACGTGAGCAAGGCGGAGCGCGTGCAGAGCGCGGAAGTGGAGGCAAACAACGGGCAGATAGAAGCCAACCGCCTTATCAGGCTCAATTGCAGGCGCGAAGCATGCAAGGAGATTAACCGCAAATACGGACTGAACGTGTGGTGCGATATGAACAAGGACGTGTCCACGGACAATATGAACACCCTTCTCATGGTCGACCCCGAGATTCAGAAGGAAGGGAGCGGAATGTGAGCGTGTACGAGGACGGAAGCTGCGAGCTTCCCTACCATCGCGGCGCGGTGTTCACCGTCGAGCTGGGTTCCCTCGCCGAGAACGGATTCGATTTGGGTCTTGACGCGTACCCGATTTTCGACGAGGATTATAGGCAGGGTCTGAACGCCAAAATCATCGAGCACTATTGGTTCCGCGAGATTGGGTTCGAGACCCCGCAGATGTTCAAGCGATTTCTCAACAGGCGGATGAACGAGATAATGCCGTTCTACAACCAGCTGTACGAAAGCGCGCTGCTCGAATTCGACCCCATGGCGAATCACCGCATGGACACGTCGGGCGAATCGAGTGGGGAATCGCGGCAGACGAGGGACTACGAACGCACCGAGAACGCCGAGGGTTCGACCTCGAACAAGACCGAGAGCGATGCGCGGACGCTTGTGAGCGCCACCCCCCAGATGCAGCTGTCCGGCAGGGAGGATTACGCGACCAACATCACGGACTCCAAGAGCGAGACCAAGGCGAACGGCACCACGTCCACCGCGAGCGCGGCGAAGGATTCGACCACGTCTGGAGCCGACTCCACGGAACGGTACGTCACCAAGGTGAGCGGCCTGACGGGAATCACAGGGTCGCAGGCCTTGCAGCAGTTCCGCGATACGTTCCTCAACATCGACATGATGGTTATAGAGGATTTGAACAGGCTGTTCATGGGGATATACACGGACTATTGGAATGCGTTGTAAAGGAGGAACGATGGGTGTATACTACCCGTACATGGGAACGGGCGCGACGTGCAACCAGATTACGACCCCGCTTGTGTACGACGAATCGCTTTCCATCGCGCAGCAGATTGCGTGCATAATGGGTCGGATAAAGGAGATTGACACCAGTTTCGTGCACACGTCTCAATTCGCCGATTTTCTCGAATGGCTGAAGAAAGACCAGGACGCGCAGACCGCCGTCATGCGCGAGTACACGGACGCGGAAGTGAAGGACGCGGTGAACGCGCTGCTCAAGCTCATTGAGGAGACGCAGAAGGGCATGATGCTGTGGAACGTCGTGCAGGGCAAGTTCTACGGCAACACGAACACTATGAGGGACATTTTCAACGACCTCACCGTACACGCCATAGACGTCGATACGCTCGCCGAGCTCGACATGGACGTGGCGCAGCTGTCGGAATGCGGGCTGAACGTACGCGGCCTGGCCGTCTTCAGCGGCTACCTGCTGGGGGAGAAGTTCCGACCGCTAGGTGTAGTGTACGAGGATAAAAAGCCGCTCGACGGCAGGATTACATGCCAGATTCTCGCCGAAGGCGAGGTCAAAGACGGGTACTTCGTGAAAGGAGCCTAAAATGGGTCAAACGACAAACTACAACTTCCCGACTTACGAGGCGACCGATTCGCCCGACCTCACGAATCAATACAACGCGGCCGTCGCGTCGATTGACACGCATATCAAGTCCAACGAGACGGCGGCGGCGAATGCGACCACCGCCGCGTCCAAGGCGCAGGCCGCCGCGACCAAGGCGCAGGGGGAAGTGGACGCCCTCGAAACGCGCGTCACGGCGCTCGAAGGGGCGACGGGCGATTTCAACCCGCTGGAGACGGACAAGACCCTGACCGTCCGCCAGCTCGCCGCCGCGAAGGTGACGGCGAACGGAATCGTGTACTTCAAAGGAGAATAAGAATGGCGTCAGAATATACTCCGAACTACAACCTGGATTTGTACGTCTCTGCCGACAAGCCCAACCTTCGCGACCAGTACAACGGCGCGATGGGCAAGATTGACAAGGCTCTGCTGGACGCCAACAACAAGGTGGTGGACTACGGCAACCAGGTCGCGAACCTGTCCACGCGCGTCGAAAACGTGGAGACTACGGTGGGCGGACTCGACGGGCGCATCACCGCCAACACGGAGCAGATTGCCGCCGTCAAGTCCACAGCCGACGGCGCGGCGGCGAACGCGACCGCCGCGAAGACCACCGCCGATAGCGCTCTGTCCCTTGCGCAGACGAACGAGCGTGACATCGATCTTGCAGAGACGCGCATCACCGAGCTGGAGAAAGTTCCCGCCGACGTTCAAGCGAACGCGGGGGAGATAACGCGCATCAAGAACATGTTCCCTGTCACGACCGCGAACATCGCGGACGCTGCCGTGACCGCGCAGAAAATCGACCGCACGGCGGCGAACGCCATTCTCCAAGGCCTGACGATTCGATATTTCGACTCGCACGAGAGCAACGCGGACAACGCGGGCATGGTCGTGCCAGAAGGTGCTCAGTTGGCGGGCTTCTACATACCCGAGCTGTACATCCTGGTCATCACCCGCTGCGCGTCCGCAGCAGGAACCGACATCGGCAACAACGACGCCCCCGTGATGATTCTCCCGTCCTACGTGCCGACCGTCACCGAGAAGGTGTTCGGCCCTGGGTGTACCTGGATGAAATGGACGAACGATAACAGCTTCGCAGGATGGTCGGGACTGACGCTCACGGTCGGCAACAGGGGCATCGCGCCCAACACGTCCGAATCTTCGCAGGCGGGCGACATGTGCGGCTCCGTGGTGTTCTATCTGCGTCCGTTCGCCACTGGCGTGAACGTTGAGTCCACGTCCTACGAGCACATGGCGGCGTTCAACGGGATGGTGAAATAGCATGACGAGAATTCTGCATATTTCGGACACGCACGGGACGGCGGGTTCGTACGCAGACTTCGACGCGCTGCGCCGAAGCGTGCCGAACCTGGACGCAGCCGTGCATACGGGGGACGTATGCCCCGCGTGGTGGGAGGACGGCATCGGCGATTGGTCTTTCGCGAACACGCTGTTCACCGTCGGAAACCACGACGCGATTCTCAAGGCGGGCAACGACATGTCGAACCATGACTGGCGAATCCGCCCGACGCAGGAGCAGCTCTACAATCGGTACTTCAAGGCATGGAAGTCGAACGGCGCGGTCGTGGACGAGAACGCGACATGGTGGACGAAGGAACTAGGCAGCGTGACGCTGATAGGCATCGACCAGACCGTGACGGGCGACGCAATCGCGACGGAAGAAGCGTGGCTCCAGGGCGTGTTCGAAAAGTGCCTGGCGACGGGGCGCGTCTGCATCGTCTGCTCGCACATTTCCAACGAACGGGCGACCGCACCCGCGCCTGGCACGTGGAAGTCATCCACCAGCGGGAGCTATTATCCCGACAGTTTGGGGAACTACTATTCTTTCCTCACGCGTCCCTTCGACATAGCCGAAGCATACCGCCGAAAGGGATTGAAGCTTGCGTTCTGGTTCACGGGGCATTGGCACTTCGACGCGCTCTGGACGCAGAACACGTTCCCCGTCGTTACGCTCAACTCCGCGATTGCGGACGGGTACGGCGATTTGGTGCGCGACGGCAGCCCGCAAGGACGGCTGTGCGCAAACCTGTACGATTATGACGAGCGGCAGAACACGCTGACCGTGTACCGCATGGGCGCGTGCAACACGCTCGACGGGCGCATGAGGAAGATGATGGTCGTGAACTGCTCGACAGGCGTGATAATGAACCAGTGCATGAGGTGATGATATGGCTCTCACGCAGAACCAGGCGATGTTCTCGATGTACGTGATAGGCGGCATCGAGTCGAATTGGACGTGGACGGCGTGCTACCGCGCCGACCCGATAACCATCGGCATGATGCAGAACTACGCGTACAACGCGAGGGATTTGCTGCTGATGCTGCGAGAGGGTGCATCCGACGGGTGGGGCGCGTTCGCGGCGGGTGCGCCCCGCATTGCGGACGCGCTCGACGCGGGGCATTCCGATTCGTGGTGGACGGGCGTTTACGTGACCGACGCGGAGCAGTCCGCATGGTACGAGTACGCCACGACGGATTCGAACCACAAGGTGCAGCAGAGAAAATGGTTGGAAAACGACGTGCCTGCGATGGAATCCCGCCTATCGTCATGGGGCGCGACCGTCGAGGGCATGGGAGCGCCCGCGTTCGTGATGCTCATGAGCGTCTACCACCAATCGCCGCAATCGGCGCTCGACATAATCAGAACGGTGGGCGGCTCCGCGTCGCTGGATTCGGTGTACTACGCCGCGTTGAATCATCCCGTCGTGGGGCAGTACACGAACAGGCAGAACGAAGCGTGGGGCTACCTTCGAGGCTGGGACGGGGAATCCGCGCCGCCCGACTTCGGGCAGGTGGACTTGGGCGGCGGCGGCAACGCGCAGACTGGCGGAGATGACCCGAAGCAGGACTACGGCTACATCATGAAGTTCGGGGACGTGCTATGGCTGTTCGGAAGCGGGGCGTTGTCGAACGGCATCCCGTTCTACCCCGCAGCGGGGCAGCGGTGGGTATCCTCCGTGTCGCAGACGAATGTAGACCCGTCTCCGTCCCCTCCGACTGGCGAAGGCGGGGGCGCTAGGGACAGCGTGGACGGAAGGCTGCAATGGCCGTCCGACACCGCCCAATGGACTACGTACGCGGGACATCTGGGCATCGACATTCCCGCGCCGCAGGGCAGCGGGACGTACGCAGCCGCCGACGGCATCGTGGTGTACAGCGGCTCCAACTACCATTGGAGCTACGGCAACTACATACGCGTGTACCACCCGTCCCTGGGATTGCAGACAGGCTACGCTCACGGCTACGAGAACCTTGTGAGCGCAGGACAGACCGTCAAGAAGGGTCAGCTTATCCAGCGCGTCGGCAGCACGGGGAACAGCACGGGGCCGCATCTGCATTTCGAGATATGGAATATCGATTCGGAAAACCCGTACGCGCCTGGTACGCACACCGACGCGGAGGGCTTCAAAAACTACTTCGATATGGGGTGATATGATGGGCGAAAGCATGTACTGGTCTGGGCATGACCTGCTTACACGCAACGCCATGTTCAATTTCGTAATCGGCGGACGCGGCACGGGCAAAACGTACGATTCGAAGAAGACCCGAATAAAGCACTTCATCAAGACGGGGAAGCAGTTCATATATCTCAGACGCTACAAATCCGAATTCGACGATAGGGCGGAGTTCTTCAACGACATAGTGGGAGAGTTCCCGCAATGGGAGTTCAAAGTCGAAGGAATGAAGGGTTACATGCGGCATCTGGTCGAGGACGGCAAGAAGCCCGAGAAATGGCGGCTTGTCGTGTTCTTCGTCACGCTGGCGAACGCGCTCACGAAGAAGTCCGTGCCGTATCCCGATGTGGACTTCATCGTTTTCGACGAGTTCATCATCGACAAAGGGTCGCTGCACTACCTCCCTCACGAGCTGAAGGCGTTCCAGGACTTCTACAACACCGTTGACCGCTTCCAAGACCGCGTGAAGGTGCTGTTCCTCGCGAACGCCGTCGCACTCACCAACCCGTACTTCATCGGTTTCCGCCTGAAGCCGCGCAAGGGCGTGAGATTCCTGAACGCGCACGGCGGGTACATGTGCGTAGAGACGGTGCAGAGCGACAGGTTCCGCGCGCATGTAGACCAGACGAGGTTCGGGCGCATGATTAAAGGCACGTCCTACTACGATTATGCCGTGGGGAACACGTTCCATGATGACAACGACCGTTTCATCGCGAAGAAGACGAAGGGTTCGAAATTCTATTTCGCGCTCATGTTCGACGGCAGGACGGTGGGCGTGTGGGTTGACTACGCCGAGGGCGTGTACTACATATGCGGCAAATACCCGAAAGACGCCCTGACCTATGTCTTGACAAAGGCCGACATGCAGCCTAATCTGCTGATGATTGAAAAGTCGTGCATGCTGCTCAAAAGCGTACGCAAGCTGTACATGCAGGGAAGCGTGTACTTCGATACCGTGGAGACGCGCGAATTCTTCAACGACGTGTTCGCGTACATCGGACTATAGGAGGAGTTATGGAAATCGAGACAATCACATCCGTCATAGGAAGCCTGGGCTTCCCTATCGTCGCATGCTGCTTCATGGGGTGGTATTGTGTGAAGCTGAACGACACGTTGCAGGAGCTTTCATTGACCATCAAGGAGCTGACCACGAAATTCGACGACCGCGTAGACCATATGGAGAGCTAGGATGCTGAACGGAATAGACATATCGTCGTGGCAGGGCGATATCGACCTGTCGAAGCTGGACATGGATTTCGTCATCGTCAAGGCCACGGAAGGACTGAACTACGTGAACCCGTACTGCGAACCGAAGGTGCAGCAGGCGCGTTCGCTCGGTTTGAAATGGGGATTCTACCACTTCGCAAGCGGAACCGACCCGATTGCAGAAGCGGACTGGTTTGTGAAGAACTGCGTGGGGTACTTCGGCGAGGGAATCCCCGTGCTCGATTTCGAAGCCGATGCGGTCGCACGCGGCTCCGAATGGGCTAGGAAGTTCCTAAGCCGCGTATATGAGCGCACAGGTATCCATGCGATAGTGTACATGAGCCAGTCAGTTACAATGGAACATGACTGGACGGAAGTGGCAAAAGACCACGGGTTATGGGTGGCCAAGTACCCGAACGTCTCGCATCCTGGCTTCGACTACGCCCCCGACTTCGAGGGCGGAATCGGCGCATGGGAAACCATTGCCATCTGGCAGTACGCAAGTGACGGACGCATCGACGGGTACGGCGGCAACCTGGATTTGAACCATGCGTACATGACGTTGGATGCGTGGAATAAGTATGCTGGAATGGTACGCGAAAGCAAGAACACCGTGCTGGAAAACGAAAAATACCGCGTTGTAATCGAAGAAAAGTAGTTGACATGGCAAGTGGGTTTTGATACTATTCTATGTGTTGAAACCCGCTTGATAGGAGACATTATGGGCAAGATGTTCTATTCGTACGATGATGGGCAGCTCTACATGCTGCATGGCGAATGCACGCTCCGCACGCTGATGAAGGAGCAGGCAACAGAGAACGGCATGTTGATTCACACGTGCGAGAATTTGTTCGAATTAATCGAGTACATCGGTGGAAGCCCCGTCGAGTTCGACACGCGACTTATCAACGGCGACGTGATTCTCCACCGTGTACATCAGGTGGAAGACAAGCCGAACCATGCGGACATGGTGGCGAAGTCCCTGATTGAGGAGCTGCTGCGATGATAGCGTGGATAGGCGCCGCATTGGCGGCGATAGGGCTGTATCAGATGGCCGCCGCTTACGATGCGGACATGTTCGGCGAAGAACGCACGAGAATGTACATCGGCGGGTTGATGAACGCCGTCGGCATCGTGATTGCGGTTCTGGGGTAGGTGCGATATGGTAAGCATAGTTTGCGCGTTTGCGGTTATCGGCATATTAGTCATTATCAAGGAGTTACGATGATGAATTGTGGGTACGCCATGACGAAACTTGAACACTTCATCAAAAGCGTGGCATCGATTGAACGACGATATGGGTACAGGATTGACGGTGCGGATGCTGCGGAAGTCCGTACATAGTAGACACCAAAACAGACAAAGTAGTGATGGATATTGGTGACCCTGAATGGGGAGGGAGACATGATAGGGAGGTAAAGATGGCACGCATTGATATGGAAACCGAAAACGGTTTCGTAAGGGCTGGATACTTCCTGACGTTGGGAATGATGGAACTATGCGAAGCCATGAGGATGGCGAAACTTGATGCCGATACCGTCAATGACGTGAACAGGAAATACGATATGATGTGGAAGGCATATCAGGATGCCTACGAAAACTTGGAGGAAGGACACGAATGACGTTGAATTATGCGGCATGTCTGGGCAATGTGATTTGCATCGTTTATACGGTGATGATGGTGGTGGTCGGCCTGCACACAGGCAATTACGCCTTCATAGTGGCAAGCATGATTGGTATTGCATCCGTGGCTGCGATAAGCATGATGCATGTGTACTGTTTGCATGAAAAGGAGATGGACGAAAAGAATAGGGATAACGCTGAACCATTTCCGTTCTACGAATAAGGGATTGACATTTGCACCCTTCCCTTCCGAGCACGCCCCGTCAAAGCCGATGGGGAGTGGGCGGAGGGGAGGGGGGCATA
>OHDD01000633.1_pt1 | contig 18185 bp, 7 predicted proteins | sample 1566941 | NCBI WGS metagenome assembly OHDD01 (sample SAMEA3879580, study PRJEB24766) | human gut metagenome | biome: human-associated habitat; feature: feces | place: USA | collected 1985/1987 | reverse complement strand
CTTCTGGCATCGATGATGTATGTGCAGCACCGATTTTCACTTATATTATGTCGTCCGTTCGCCAACCGAATGGGTGTTAAACACTAATTTCTGTAAAATCTCCAATTTCTGATATTTTTTCCCCTTGTTTTTATTCTCAATCATAATTACTATAAATTTATATAAAGATGTTATGGTCAAGAGTCTTATTTGCAAGCATAAAGGACTTTTTTAACCTTGCATCATATAAATATAGTATATAAAAGTGGGAGGTATAGTATGCTTTTTAAGAATCCAGTTATCCCAGGATATAATCCTGATCCTAGTATATGTCGTGTTGGAGACGATTTCTATCTTGTTAATTCTACATTTGAATTCTTTCCAGGTGTACCAGTATATCATAGTAAGAATCTTGTTAATTGGGAATTAAAGGGATATTGCCTTAACAGACGTTCACAGCTTGAACTAGAGGGCTGCCGTAACTCAGGTGGTATATATGCACCAACAATCCGTTATCATAAGGGTATGTTTTATATGATCACAACTAATGTAACAGATAAAGGGAATTTTGTTGTGCATACAGATAATATAGATGGAGAATGGTCAGATCCGGCGTGGATAGATCAAGGAGGCATCGATCCTTCATTATTCTGGGATGAAGATGATAAATGTTATTACTGTTCAACAGGAATACTTGATGGTGTGCGTGGAATAGTAGCCTTTGAAATCAATCCAATGACAGGTGAGATATTATCAGATAAACATCTTATTAGTGAGGGCTGTGGAGGACAGTGTGCAGAAGGACCACATATATATAAAAAAGATGGCATGTATTATCTTATGATAGCAGAGGGTGGAACAGAATATGCACATCGAGAGACTATACAGCGGTCTGCTTCGGTATGGGGACCATATACACCTTGTCCACACAATCCGATAATATCACATAAAGAGTATAAGAAGTCAGAAATCCAAGCAACAGGACATGCTGACTTAATAGAAGATGCTAATGGCAGCTGGTGGCTTGTATTCCTTGGAATAAGAAGATTCAGTCATGCATTGCTTCATAATCTTGGTAGAGAGACATTTCTTGCACCCGTAACATGGAAGGATGGATGGCCGGTTGTTGGATACAACGGAAATGGGACAATAGAGCTTGTTATGGATGCACCTCTTCCAGGACTTGAAGATGAGGAAAGTAAAAAGAATATACACATAGACAGTAAAAGTGGAAAGCCTATGTTATATTCAGACCATAGTGTACATATAGATTTTTCTGATGCTAAGCTGGATAAGAGATTACAGTTTACAAGAAATCCGGATATGTCACATTATATTTATGATAGTGTTAACACAAGACTTACACTCAAGGGAACAGATATTTCACTTAATGAACCAGGAAAGTCACCAACAATATTATCATTCAAACAACCAGAGTTTACAACAACATTAAAAGCTGTTGTTAATATAGAAAAATCTAATGCAGCAAGAGCAGGAATAGCAGCATATTATAATAATGATTACCATTATGAAATATATGCTGGATGTGAACATGGTGAAAAGTATATTGGTTTTTATAAGCATATCCACGATATGGGAGTGGAGCTTTCACGTATTCCTTTAAGCAAGGAAGAAGAAAATATGAATCTTCTTATAAAAATTGATACCGACAGGGAAAAATATACATTTTCATATGCACTGTCTGATACAACAGATGTTAATGCCAAAATAGCTTATAAGCAGATAGGCTCAGGTCTGAATGCCGGCTTAAGTACAGAGGGAACAAGAACTATGACATTTACGGGAACATTGTTTTCATTGTTTGCAGAAGATGGTGATGGTGTGTTTGAATCGGGAGTTTGGCTGGATATTAATCCGGATGAGAATTATGAGCTGTAATATGATAGAGAATGATATCATGGGGACAAAACAGTGCTTGATATAAAGAATGTATAAAGATATAATAGTAGACAGGAAGGAATGTGTATGAAAGAGGATATATCATATTCAGAAGGTTACACAGAAATTATCCCATATAGAGAATATGATTTATATGATGTTGCCTGGCATGACAGCATGATAGCAGGAAATGGACATATAGGAGTTATAGAATCCTGTGCACCTTTAAATGATAATCTTATATATCAGAATGTAGAATTCGTTATGCCATCGGACGAACCAAGATATGTACCAGGAGAGGTTACATCACAGCTTGAAGAGGCAAGGCAGGCTGTTTTGAATATGGATGATACATGGAATATACATAATAGAAAACGTACTAATATGTATTGTCATCATCCGGGTCAGCAGTTAAGAATAGAAATGCTTAAGGTAGCCCATAACGATGAAAGAAAAACGCTTTTTGAGGATATAGAAGTAACAGATTATGAAAGATATACAGATCTGAAAAAGGCGGTAATAGTTACTAAGTTTAAAGCTGATGGCATAGATATAGAAAGAAAGACCTTTGTGCCTTACGATGATGATGTTATTGTTACAGTTATCAGTGGAATAAAGGATTTCGGAATCAAGCTTTTTATAGAAGATTTTGAATCAATACATAAGTTCGGAACTGGGAAAAACAATGCTGCAACGTCTGAAAGAAGAATGAAATATTTAAGATTCGTTAAAGAGGATATGATAGGCTTTATTGCACATTATCCATCTTTTAAGGGAAGCGAGCTTGAAAATGGAGGCTTTGCCGGAGTTACCAGAGTATATACTAATGGTGGACGTATACAGACATTTGATAGAATGAAGAGTGATATGGCCTATGCATGTATTGACGATGGTGCTCCTGTGTTAAAGGTGACAGATACGGACAAGCTTGTTCTTGTGACTTATCTTGACTGGACACATACCTGCGAAGAGTTGAAAGCTGGGACTGATATAGAAGAATATGGTATTGTAAGAAAATGCATAAGCAGAATAGATAATGTATTCAGTAAATATGTACATCAAAGTGGCTCTGAATCAGAAAAAGATAATGAATTTTTATATCAGGATATGTTAAAGAAACATGAATTATCGAGTGAAGAAAAATATAGTAGGGTTTCTTTGGATTTAGGACGACAGAATAGTACTATTGTTAGTAATGAAGCACTTTTAAAAAGGCAGAAATCAGAAAAAAACATAGTTTTAGAGCTTCTGGAAAGAATATACAATAATGCAAGATATGGAATGATATCATGTGCAGGGCATACGGCACCAAGGCTGAATGGACCGGGTGTAGGAGAATGGAATCTTTTATGGCGTAATGCATACACTATGGATGCCAATGTGAATATACAGGTATCAGGAATGAATAGTGGTAACATGTATGAGGCGGCAACAGGTTATATATGGTTTATTATGCGTCAGATAGATGACTGGGAAAACAATGCCGCTAAGGTATATGGAATGAAGGATGCAGTTTTAATTCCAGTTAATACAGACGGACATAGAGCTATGATGGTTGAATATGATATGAATTATCCATTCCAGTACTGGAATGCAGGTGCCAGCTGGATGCTGCTTCCAATCGTAGAATTTCTGGATTGTTATGGTGATGTTAAAATAACAGCAAAGGATGAAGATATCATAAAAATGTATGGTAAAGATACATTTGATGTAAGAAAAGATATATTGGCTCCACTTTTAAGAAAGATTTATAATTTCTGGAAACAGTTATGCAGTGCCGAATATTATACAGATTGTAAAGGTAATGCATGTTATAAGAAGGGAAAATCATGCCTTGAAAATGGAGAAAAATATCTTATTATTCCTTCGTTTTCACCAGAAAACAAACCACTTGGATATAAGAGTGCAATAACAGCGAATGCAGCTATGGATATAGCAGCAGCAAAAGATATCGTAAGAATGTACATAGATATGGAATCTGGATTAAAAGAAAAAGGTTATAAGGACAGGGTTAAAGAAGCAAAGCTGTTAGATGAACAGCTTCCAGAGTACCAGTTTGACAAGAGCGGTGCTATACGTGAGTGGTCAATGAAAGAATATAAGGAAAATAATGCCCACAGACATATAAGCCATCTGTATTGTGCATGGCCATCATATCAGACACAGCATGATGATATTCTTTCTGATGCCTGCCGTCAGGCAATAGTTAACAGAAATCGTGAGAATACAGGAAAAGACGATACGGCATCACATGGCTGGATACATAAGGCTTTAGTTGAGGCAAGACTTAAAAACTCAGAGTCTGTATATGATATACTTAATCTTTTGGTACATAGTGATATATTCTATACATCTTTGTTTACAGACCATAATACAAACAGAGCCAAGGGCGTAGCATGCACAGATACATTGTTTGGTATAGCTGGTATTGTAAATGAAATGCTTGTCTATTCTGACAGAAGTACAATAGAATTATTTCCAGCGCTAAGCAGCCGTATTCCAAATGGAAAGGTATGTGGACTTATGACAAGAGCCGGAGTAAGAATAGATTCACTTGAATGGTGCATTAATACAGGTACAGAAGGACTTAAGACTGACATGAAGGATGGTTTTTATATAAGGCTTAAAATCACGGCTTTAAGAGATACAGAATTCGGGCTGATACTTAAAAATGAGAATTTCAATGAAATGAGTAAAGAAGATAAATCATTATTTAATCAGAATATAAAGCTGAAATCAGGAGAAGAGTATGCTATTCTTTTATAGAACCGGAAAATGAAAGTGAGTGTGCAGAATGTACTGCACAGAAAGTGAAGGTGCATATGAAGGAAAATAATGTAAGTTTAAAAGGTGAGCCAGATTGGGATTTTGATTCAGAGAAAAGAGAACATTATATTACATTCATAGTAAATCAGTTAACTCTGGAAGAGAAAACAGATATGATTCATGGAGCTGGCTTCTTTAAGACAAAGGGAGTTGAAAGACTAGGAATACCGCCACTTACAATGTCTGATGGACCAATGGGTGTCAGAAATGAATTCTATAATGATAAGTGGGTGCCAATAGGACATTCGGATGATTATGTTTCTTATGCACCGAGTAATAGCGCGCTGGCTGCAACATGGAATCCACAGCTTGCATATAAGTGTGGAAGAAATCTTGGAGAGGAAGCAAGAGGCAGAGGTAAGGATGTTATACTTGCACCAGGGATAAACATTAAAAGAGATCCTTTATGTGGACGGAATTTTGAATATATGAGCGAAGATCCATATATAGTCGAATCGCTTGTTGTGCCATTCATTAATGGTGTACAGGAGAATGATGTTGCAGCATGTGTCAAGCATTTTGCACTTAACTGTCAGGAAACAAACAGATTGTACGTTGATACAATAGTGGATAAAAGAACACTGCATGAACTATATCTTAAAGGCTTTAGGGCAGCAGTATGCAAGGCACACAGTTATTCTATAATGAATGCTTATAATAAGGTTAATGGAAGTCATTGCAGCGAGAATAAGGAGCTTCTTGATGATATATTAAGGGATAAATGGGAATATGATGGAGTAGTTATAAGTGACTGGGGTTCAGTGCATACTACAAAGGAATCAGCCAGTACATCGATGGACATAGAGATGAGTGTAACTCCTGATTTTGACAATTATCATTATGCCAGACCTCTTATTAAAGCTGTAAATAAAGGAGAAGTGTCAGAAGAAGCTGTTGATAAGAAGGTTAAAAATATATTAAGGCTTATGTACAGACTGAAGATGATAGGACCAGAAGCAACTGATAGAAAACAAGGCATATATTCTAATATGGAGCATTGGCAGGATGCCCTTGATACAGCAAGAGAGTCTGTTGTGCTTCTGAAAAATGAGGATGCCATTCTTCCTATAAGTCCTGACAGAATAAAGCCTTATAGAATAATCTGTGAGGATAAAGCAGGCAGCAAAGATGATAAGCTGATAAAAAATAATGCAGCACCTGTTAAGAGAAAAATTGCAGTTATCGGACATAATGCAGAGCATAATCATGCTGATGGAGGTGGAAGTGCAGAGATAAAAGCTATATATGAAATATCTCCACTTCTTGGTTTAAAAAAGGCTCTTGGCGGCAATGTAGATATACAATATGCTGTTGGATATTATGTTCCGGGAGACAAAGATGTTAATGAGGTTAACTGGCAGGAGGCAAGCCTTGAACGTCAGGTTATGGAACAGGAAGGCAATGAAAAAAATAATAAAAAGCTAAGAAAAGAAATTGAAAAAAACAGACAAAAGCTTTTAGAGGAAGCATGTGAGCTTGCAAGGACTGCAGATGAAGTTATTTATATAGGCGGCTTGAACCATGATTATGATGTTGAAGGAAGAGACAGGCATGATATGGTTCTTCCATATGGGCAGGATGAACTTATTAATGCATTGCTTGATATTAATCCTGATACAGTAGTTGTCATGGTTGCAGGTTCACCTGTACAGATGCCATGGCTTCAAAGAGTGAAGGCTCTTGTATGGTGTTATTATTCGGGTATGGAAACAGGAGATGCCCTTGCAGATATTCTGTTAGGAAAGGTTAATCCAAGTGGAAAGCTTCCAGAAACATTCCCGGTAAATATCGAGGATACAGTTACATATAAAAATGGACAGTCTAGAAAGGAAGATGTAATCACCTGTGAAGAGGGTATATTCATTGGATACAGATATTATGAAAAAGAACACATAAAACCAGCATATACTTTTGGATATGGTTTATCATATACAAGTTTTGAAATAAGCAGCATAACAGTTAAGCTGTGTGATGATAAGAATACTGCACAGGCAATAGCAGTAGTAAGCTGTGAACTTAAGAATACAGGTGATATGTATGGTGCTGATGTTATACAGTGCTATGTCCAGGATGTGGAATGCAGTGTGGACCGTCCTATAAAGGAACTTGCGGCATACCAGAAAGTATTTCTTGAACCAGGTGAATCAAAGAAGGTACAGTTATATCTGTATAAGGATGCATTTGAATTCTATGATGTCAAAAAAGATGATTTTGTTATAGAACCAGGACAGTTCAGAGTGTATGTTGGAGATTCACTGGATAACTGTGAGGCTGCTGGTTATATTACTGTCTAGCAGAGTGGTTATATTACTGTCTAGCTATTATGAAGATGAGGGGTCAGATAGCATTGTTTATGTCGAATTAAACAAATGCTATCTGACCCTGATGTCATTTTATTATGTAGTTGTATGTGTTCTGTAATCAGATGGGCTTATATGCATTAGCCGTTTGAAGGCGCGCCTGAATGAATAAACGCTGTTATAGCCTGTCTTTTCTGCTATATCCACAATAGTAGCTGTTGAACTGCGAAGAAGTTCACAGCTTTTCTCAATACGTATATTTTCAAGGTATTCAGCAAAACATATTCCCATAGTTTCCTTAAAAGCAGATGATAAATAGCCCTCCGATACATTAAAGCTTCTAGCTGTTCCAGCCAGATTCAGGTTTGCATTATTATAGTTGGAAAGAATGTAGTTCTGAATATCATGTATGGGAAGCTTTTTTCGCATAGATCTGTTGCAGTTAAGTTTGTCAGCTATTTCGTGGCATGCTGCTGATAAATAGTTAAAATATAGTTCAGGGTCTTTCTGTGCTGATATTATATGCAGGTTAAGCTGCAGCAGATTGTCAGAAAAGTTATATTTTGCAGGATTTAACTGCATGAGTGTGTTAGTTACTGCATTATGCAGCTTAAGCATTTCTGTTGGATTGATAGCTCTAATAACAAGATTTTCGTCTGACAGAGTTTTTAAAATATAGTCTATTACAGATTGGTCATTGTATTTAACAGCTTTATAAAGAATGGCAGCAGCAGCTTCAGGATAATAAAATCCAAATGTATCTGCTGAAGAAAATGTCATGCTGCTGTTATATGAAATAATGTCAGGATACTTTATGGAAAAGCTCTTTTCAAGACATGTAAGCGCTTCTTTTTTTGCAAATATGAATTCAGATAAGGTATGGCATGTCCTGCTTATTCCACAGTGGAAGGAACATTTGTGTCTGTCTGTAAAATAAACGTTTATTTCGTTTATATATTTTTCTACATTAAAATCATTATTATGATTAAAAAGTAAAAGGTTGCTATAATCCTCAGTTCGGTAAAACCATACAGGGTAAGAACAGTGTCTTTTAGCGTATTTAGGAATAAGGTTAGATAGTTCACGCTGGTAGTTATCAGAATCATTGTCTGATGTAAGACGAAAGGCTGTTATAGTAAAGCTGGTATTGTTAAAATACTTATTCAGTATGGTTAAGGTATCATCATCTGGCATATATGTATTCTGTATAAACAACTGGTGAATGATACCATTAATAAGAATATTGTAATCCATAGTCTGTATTTCTCCTTTGTGTAAAACTTATCTTAAATAGTTGATAGTGTCATGAAAAATCCCAAATATATATGTATCTTAATATTTAGCATAGGTACATTTTATTATGTAAAAAAATGTATCCCGCTTTTTTATCATAAGTTATAACCGGTCTAAAAGCAAGTAGTTTTGCAAAATACTTTTATAAAAATAAGTTCTAAAATGGTACAATTTGCATAAAAATGTATTGTATCTATGAAAATAACTATGAAAATATTATGATGATATCAGGGTTGGAATAAAACTTAGGGATTGAAGACCTGTTTAACATAAGAAGGAAGCTGTTTAAGAAGTAAATCAGCAGAATTCTAAGGTGATTATTTCGTTATGGGAGGTAGCAATGGGAACTGAAGGTAAAAATCGTGAGCAGAGAAGAAAACTAAATAAGGGACGTGCTCACGCAAGTAAAGCAACAGCTATTGTTATGGCTGGTCTTATGGCAACGTCTGGAATATCACTTCCAGCAGGAACACTTGCATTTGCATCAGAAAATGATAAGCTTCTGGCTTTTGCGGGGGCAGAAGGCGGAGGAAGATTCGCGACAGGTGGCCGTGGGTTTGATGTTTATGTTGTAACTAACCTTGCTGATTATGCGAAGGGAGACACACCTATAGAAGGTTCACTTCGATATGGTATAGAAGAATTCGCCAAGGATAAAGGCGGAACTATGATAGTGTTTAATGTTGGAGGAACAATAGCACTTAAGCAGACACTTACATTCCGTGACAGAAAGAATATAACAGTCGCTGGTCAGACGGCACCTGGTGATGGTATTACACTTTCTGGCTGGGATACTAATATAAGTAACTCAGAGAATCTTATTATAAGATATATGAGATTCAGGCCAGGAGCAGCCAATGTCCATACTGGTGGTGATTCCATGGATGCTTTATGGGGCAGGGATAACAAGACATTTATGATTGATCATTGTTCATTCAGCTGGAATACAGATGAAACATTATCTACATATAGAGGTAAGGATGGAACTGTACAGTGGTGTATAGTATCAGAGAGCCTTACAGTATCAGGACATTCTAAGGGACGTCATGGATATGGCGGCATATATGGAGGAGATAATGTAGTATTCCAGAACAACTTAATGGCTAATCATACATCCAGAAATCCAAGAGTTGGTGGAGGCTGCATGGGTGATCCTACTAAGGATGGTGGAAGCACAGCAACACTTCAGATAAGCAATAATGTTCTATATAACTGGGGATATAATACCTGCTATGGTGGAGGTTATGCCTATACTAATTATATTAATAACTATTTAAAATCAGGTGTTGGTACAAGAGAACAGGTTGAAAACCAGGTTGTTGACATGGGTGAGAAAACTAAGCCAGGTGGTTTCTATGTTAATGGAAACTACATGGAGGGTAATGATGCAGTAAGTGCAAACAACGCTCTTGGTGAAAAGATGTCCGGAGTGACAGAGGGTCCAAACAAGACAGAGGTGGCAGATAAGCCTTATAGTGCAGAAGGCTTTGACAGTGTTTCTGTTGTTTCAGCAAAGGATTGTTATGAGCCTGTGCTTACACAGGCAGGAGCAACATATCCATATCGTGATGCTATCGATGCAAGAGTTGTAGCTGAGACGAGAACAGATTCAGGAAGATATGTAAATACAGAGGATGAGGTAGGCGGATATCCTGCGGCTGCTTCTGTAAGAGAAGACTCCTTCGATACTGATAAGGATGGAATACCTGATGCGTGGGAAATAACACATGGTCTTAATCCGAACGATGGTTCAGATTCCAAGAAGATTAATAAAGCAACAGGTTATGCATATGTTGAGGAATATTTTAACGGACTTGTAGAAAATGTTGAAAAGGCAGACTATAAAGCACCTAATCCTGATGTAACTATAGACCTTAAAGATAATGCACAGTATAGAGAAGGCGATACAGTTACTGTGACTGCTAATGCCAATGCTAATAATGGAGGCAATATTGCTAAGGTTGAGTTTTATAATGGAATAGAGCTTGTAGGAACTGCTGATAAAGCACCTTATACATATGATTATAAGGGACTTGAGGATGGAACATACAATATAACAGTAAGAGCCTATGATAACGATGGTAACCAGACACAGTCTTCAGTATCCAAGCTTCATATTAACAGTACTGCAGGAACAGGAGAGTGGACAAGCAGTGATATAGGTAATCCAGGCGTAGCAGGAACTGCAAGCTATAAGGATGGAGTTATGACTGTTAAGGGAGCTGGAAAGCTAGGAAAGAGTGAAGGAAGTGTATCAGGAAGTAAGTATGCAGATGCTAAAACTGATGATTTCCAGTATACATATATCAAGTCATCAGGTGATGCAGAGATTATAGCAAAGCTTGATTCATCAACTATTGTGGATAATCATGTGTTTACAGGAGTTATGTTCAGGGAGTCACTTGATCAAGGCGCTAAAACAGCAGCACTTGGTATGTCTATGGTTAAGATAAGTAATGAAACAACATGGTCAACTTATCTTGCTGGCAGAGATAAAACTGATGGAGATATTTCAGATATATCAGAAACTATTGATTCGCCTGAATCAGCAAGTAAAGCTGGAATACCACTTGTAAGAGATCTTCACTATAAGACAGGTGCAGAATTTAACGGAACATGGTTTAAGCTTGTTAGAAGAGGAAATACGTTCACAGGCTATGCATCAGATGATGGTGTTAAGTGGATTAAGGTTGGTTCAAAGACTATTGAAATGAATCAGGATATATATGTAGGCTTTGCTGTAGATGCGAATAAGGCGGCCAATGATCTTGAAAATATGACAACAGCAAAATTCTCTAATATTCAGGTCAATGAAGAGTTTGTTGATGTTGAATATCAGCTTGATAAGCTTACAACGTCTGGAGCTGATTATGCTGTTGCAGGAAATGATTTCACAACACAGCTTGAAGCAGATAAAGGATACAAGCTTCCTAAGGATATTAAGGTATCAGCAGGCGATAAAGAGCTTAGTGCAAATGAGTATTCTTATGATGCAGAAACTGGTAGTGTAGTTGTTAAGGGCAGCAGTATAACAAAGTCTGCAAAGATAGTTATAAGTGCTAAGGCTGACGAGGATGTTAAGATAACATATTCGCTTAAGACTTATGGTGATACAGATGATGTATCAGTAACACAGCAGGATGAAAAGCTTATTATTAGCCAGAGTGCAGCTAAAAGCAAAATGACAGCTAAAAAGGGTGATAAAGGAAACAATGTTTCATATGTGTTATTCCCAGAATCTAAGGACGCCTCAAAGATGACATTAAAGCTAAAGGTAGATTCGTTTGTTAGTGATAATGGAAAAAGCTCAGGCGTGTATGTAGGTGCTTTCCAGACGGCTGGTGATTATTTATATAATTCTGTTTCATTCAGGAGCACAGGAGATGGCAATGCATTATCACCTTACTGGATTAAGCATGATACTAAGACACCTGCTAAGGATGGTAACGCTGGAAACGGCTCACCAAAGATGGCTATAAATCAGGATGCAGTATATGAAATAAGTATTGAGAAGAAAAAAGACAATACTTATTATGCTACATTTAAAGAAGAAGGCAGTGATGTGATCAACGAAAAGACATTCAAATCATCAGATTCTTATCTTTTACCTGACACATCAGCACAGTTTGGTATTGCGATAAACAGTGCAAGTGCAACTGTAAGTGATGTGGTACTGACAGATGATGAAGGCAATGTATTATATGACCAGAATAATATATTTAAACCAAAGACCTCAGGTTCAGAGGCTTTAAAAGTATCAGCTCTTGGTTCAGTTATGAAAGCAGAGGAAACATCAGAAAAAGGATATATATCACAGAAAAAGGGTGATGCAGGTTCTAACACAGGTTATATTCTTCTTCCAGAAAACAAGGACCTCGTTTCTATGTCAATGACCTTAAATATTAAAGATTATTATATAACAGGCAGTGCAGCAAAGAGAACAGGTGTATTTGTAGGTGCATTCAAGACATCAGACAGTATGGCTTTTGCATCACTTGGCTTCAGGGGATATGATAAGAAGGTTAATACAGATGCACTTTCAGGTTATTGGATGAAATCTAATGGAAATTCAGGATCTCCAAAATATGAGGTTGAAACTAATAATAAATATAATGTTACATTTACAAGAACTGATGCAGGTTATGTAGCAGAGTTTACAAGTCTTGGAAAGCCGCTTCAGGTAGATGCGAACGGAGTAGCAAAGTATTCTGATAAGAAGGAATTTAAGTGGAAGGATATGGTACTTACAGCAGATGACGCTGTATCATATGGAATTGCACTTGTAGGTGCAGGAGTAGAGATTACTGACTGGGTTGCAAAGGATGCTGCTGGCAATGTGTTATATAACCAGAAAGATTATTATAAGGATGCTGGTGTAGCACCAACAGTAACAGCTGTAAACAAGCCAGTTGTATCAGATGACCGCTCATCAATAACTGTTTCATGGAATGGTGAGGGAGCAGAGCTTGATGGAAAGTATCGTGTCGAGGTATCAACTGATAATGGAGCAACATATACAGAGGTTGATACTACAGCAGAGAATTCATACACATATTCACCTGAAAAGACAGGAAGCTACAGATTCAGAATAACTGGTATATGTGGAACTGAGGTAAAGAACTCTATGGAATCAGAGGCTGTTAAGTTCTCACTTCCTATGACTGCACCAGAAATAAGTGCTAAGTCAGGAGATGCTTCTAATACTATTACATGGGAGCCGGTACCAGAGGCAGTAAGCTATAAGATATACCGTTCTGAAAGCAGAAATGAAGGATATACTCAGATAGGAACTTCTACACAGGTAACTTATACAGATAGTACAGCACAGAATGAAGTGCCTTATTTTTACAGAGTAACTGCAGTAGGCACTGACAATGAAAGTAACCAGTCGGCTGCTGTTTCAATAATGGCTACAAAAGGACATACAGGCGAGTATATGTTTGGTTCAGAGGCAGCTGTTATGAAAGTTGTTGAAAAATCTAATGATACGGTTATTGATAAAGAGGCTCATATTAAGTGGTCATATGATAAAGCAGGAAGCTATGTTGTTACATCAGGCAGTGATAAGATAATGTCAGGTAAGACATCAGCAGGAGATGAAATATCTGCTGATATTCCGCTTAAGTCAGGCAGAAATGAAGTTAAAGTTGAATTTACAGATGAAAGTGGTGTAAAGACATATAAGAAATTTAATTTCGTAAAACTTGATAAGTATGATATTGTTGTAGATGCAAACGCAGCAAAGAGTGAAACAGTACAGAAAATCACAAGAGATGAAACATCAGCAGAGGTATCTGAAAAACCAGTATATGCAACTATAGCAGATGCAATAGCTTCTGTACCATCAGATAATAAGGAACAGGTAGTTATATATGTAAAGAATGGAAATTATCATGAAAAAGTCCGTATAACAACACCATATATAACTATTATAGGTGAAGACAGCCAGAAGACAGTACTTGAATATGACGCAGCAGCTGGAAAGACAGATCCAGCAACAGGCAATACTTATGGTACATCTGGAAGCGCTTCATTAACTATAGAGGCTACAGCTAATAATGTGGCATTAGAGAATATAACAGTAGCCAATTCATTTGACTATCCTAAGGAAACGATAGAAGGAAAAATGGCAGTTGCTCTTCTTACAAGAGCAGACCAGCTTGTGTTTAATAACGTAAGGCTTACAGGATGGCAGGATACATTACAGGCAGATGGTGGTAAACGCCAGTACTTTAAGAACTGTTATATAGAAGGCTGTGTAGACTGGATATTCGGCAGCGCACAGGCTGTATTTGATGATTGTGATATAGTTGCAAACAAAGGCGGGTATGTAACAGCAGCAAGTACAGACAGCACAAGATCAACAGGTTATGTATTTATTAATTCAAGATTATTAAAGAAAGATGATAGTGTTTCAGATAATAGTGTAGCACTTGGAAGACCATGGAGAGCTAATGCCTGTGTAACTTATGTTAACTGCTATATGGACAGCCATATTAAGACAAATGGTTATGATAACATGGGTGGAAATAATCATGAATCAGCACAGTTCTATGAATATCAGTCATATGGCAAGGGCTTCGCGGTAAATGTTAACAGACGCCAGTTAAGCAGGGCAGAAGGCGAAAAGCTTACAGTTAATGGAGTATTTGCAAGAGAATCAGGAGAAGGAGCAGCGTTTAATACACCTTGGAATGCTGAAAGCTATTATGCAGAATCCGCTAAGAATTATGCAACAGAGTCTGCAGAAAAGACTGATTTTACAGTGCTTGATGAGACAATAAAGAAGGCAGAAGCTTTAAATGCGGCAGATTATAAGGACTTTAGTGAAGTTAAGAAAGCAGTTGATGAGGCAAAGGCAGCTGATAGAACTGTCATATCACAGAAAGAGGCTGACAGACTTGCAGGTAACATAACAGCAGCTATAAACAAGCTTGAGAAAGCTTCACCAGCGCCAGATCCAACGCCAGCACCAGACCCAACGCCAGCACCAGATCCAACGCCAGCGCCAGATCCAACACCAGCGCCAGACCCAACGCCAGCGCCAGACCCAGTACCAGCGCCAGACCCAGTACCAGCGCCAGAAGCAGGCAGCAGCGAAGATGGCAGCGTTAAGACAGCAGATAGTACAAGATCAATATGGTATACAATAAGTGCAGCATTATCAGCACTTGGAGCCGGATTAGCATTGTCAGGCAAAAAGAAATATAAAAAAGATGAAGAATAATTGTTATGATAATGAAATGCTGTAAAGTGCAGAGTGTCGAAAAGACATTCATGTATGTCATAAAATAAAACACAAAAAATCCAGGCATATGATATTTTATTCGGAATAAAAACTGAATAAGTATTATATGTCTGGATTTTTTAATATTAAAGTTTAAAAGATTAAGATAAGTTTATAATAGCGTTTTGAATGTAAGTGTGATAAAATCATGTGGAAACAGTGCAAGAATGGAGGATTAGTGTGAAAAATAAGATTTTTCACACGCAAGATTTGTGCTTCGCACAAACTTGAGATGCGCTGAGAAGCAGCGCAAGAATGGAGGATTATTATGAATATATATCTGGCAGGAGATTCAATAGTTCAGAATTACACAGATGAAGAGTTTATTGCAGGATGGGGGCAATATCTGCCTTATTATGTAAATAAAGATGCAAGGGTTATTAACTATGCAAAAGGAGGCAGAAGTTCAAGACTGTTTATTAACGAAGGCAGATTCGATGAGCTAGAAAAGAATATAAAGGCAGGAGATTATCTTCTTATAGAGTTCTGTCATAATGATGATGCCACTAAAGAGTATAAAACGATGTTTAACAGACTGGTTGAACTTGGAGAAGCTGATGAAAATGGACGTTTTCCAGTAATACCTGGGGAAAAGGTATCAAAGGATTATATACCTGAGGAGTATATAGAAGCACTTATGAAGGATACATCAATAGCAGATAAAGAAGCAGTTATAAAAAGTGTGAGAGCAATTAATAACTCATACCCGCATGATGGATATTATCCCTATTCTAAAAATGCAGAAAAGGGGAGCTATAAGTGGTTTATAAAGCAATATATTGATATGGCAAGAGAACATGGTGCAACACCAGTACTTGTAACAGCACCTGCACGTACACAGTTTACAGATGATGGAAGGATTAAAGATGGAAATGGACTGCATGGTGGAAATAATTTTGCGTATATAAGGGCAATGAGACAGATTGGTGAAGAAACACATACAGTGGTTCTTGATTTGTTTTCATATTCAGTAGAATTATTTGAGTCAATAGGATGTGCAGATATTCATAAATATACATCTATTAAGCAGGGAATTAATAAGGGGATCTGGCCAGATGATTTTATTAAAGAGTTTAATAAACCAGATACTATATCAGAAAATACACATTTTAATAAATACGGTGCATGGCTGATTACCAAAGGATTAGTAGGACTTATAAAAAAGTGTGATGATAAACAGCTGTCTGCGCTGAAAAATGTAATAACAGACAGTGATTTCAGCATAAAAGCACCATTCTTATATAACTAATCAATAAGGAGAGTACAATGAGCAGAAGAAGGTTATCAAGAAAAGAACGTGAAAGAAGACGGAGGTTAACACAGGCTGCATTAATTGCTGTTGTTATAATAATTGCAATCGCAATCGTTTTTTTAGTAAAAGGATGTGCAGACAGAAAGAAATCTGCTGGTAAAATAAATAATAGCAGTGTGGTAAATGAAACAACACAGCAGGGAATCAATATGACAGAAACAGATAACAACAGTACAGCTTCAACAGTGAAAGATAAGACAGAATCTGTATCAGAGCAGAATGAAAATAATACCTCTGGTTCAAACGATAATTCTGCAGCAGGTGGTGGTGATTCAGGATTTGAAAATATAGGAAAGACTTCTAAAGGCTTTAATATTCAGGTGAAAAATGGAGCAACTTATATAGATGGATATTTAATAGCTAATAAGACATATGCACTTCCAAGTACATTTGTGCCAGAGAATCCAGAAACGCCTGTCACAGAGGCAAGAAGTAACAAGAGCCTTGATAAGGATCTTATGGCAGCGTTTAGAAAAATGCAGGCCGATGCAACTGCTGACGGACTTAATATATATATAGCAAGTGGATATAGGTCATATGATTATCAGGTATCGTTATATAACAGATATGTCGCAAAGGATGGAAAGGCAGCAGCTGATACATACTCTTCAAGACCTGGTAACTCTGAACATCAGACAGGCTTATGCTTTGACCTTAACTCAATAGAGGACAGTTTTCAGTATACAAGTGAAGGAAAGTGGGTCAATAATAATTGTTATAAGTATGGCTTCTGCATAAGATTTCCTAAGGGGAAAGATGCATATACGGGCTATCAGTATGAATCATGGCATTTAAGATATGTTGGAACAGAGCTTGCAGAAAAGTTGTATAATAATGGAGATTGGATATCGCTTGAAGAATATTTTGGAATAACATCAGAATATCCAGACTAATATATTGGCGAAGTATTAGATTTTGTAATGAAATTAAGATAAAAACAAAGATGTAATTATAATATGCTGTAAGGGACAAAGGATGTTTTGCCCCTTACAGCATATTATTTATTGTATTGTAACTTCTTCTATACTTGTTATGGATCCCGTGGTAGGAACTCTGTATAAAGATGTCTGGTCAGTGTAATATGAGAAAAATGTATATCGTTGTGTGCAGTGTATGCCAGATATTTCACCAACAGCAACATATTCAACCTGTGTTCCATCTATATTCATACGATAAAGACCTGGTTTATCTCCGCCTTCAACATGGAAGAAAAGCTTGTTGCCGTAAACATTATAATTAATTATTTTCCCGGATTCCGGAGCATATAATAATTCAAGTGTTTTGTTTGATGAGTTAAGTCTTACTAGTGAATAGTTCTTGGAAAGATCTATATAGTAGGCATAACCATTAACCATTGTTGCAAGATAAGAATTGCAATCATAATAATCAGATATCTTGTTTGATTTTGAATCCATTGTTAAAATGTGATGCTTGTTTTCAGGGTCTGAAAAATATAGTTTTCCACCTGATACACTGGCAGCCAGATAAGGTGTGTCACTGATTTTGGATTCTTTTTTACCATCTATGCCAACCTGATAGAAGGTAAGGGCTGTCTGGTCATCATAATGCTGGTAATATATAGTATTTCCACAGAGTGCAGCAGAGCCGGAACGGTCATTATAAAGTATTTTGGCGTTGCCTCCATCAAGGTCACATCTGTATAAGCCAAAAAGCTGTCCACGGAATACCATGCCAATAGTACTGCTGTTAAAGTTATTCTTAACATAATATATGTACCTGCCACATACATTAAGTGATGCAACACTGTCTTCACTCAGCTTCGTGATAC
>OHDD01000607.1_pt1 | contig 18702 bp, 8 predicted proteins | sample 1566941 | NCBI WGS metagenome assembly OHDD01 (sample SAMEA3879580, study PRJEB24766) | human gut metagenome | biome: human-associated habitat; feature: feces | place: USA | collected 1985/1987 | reverse complement strand
TAGATATAATAGCTGATGAACCTATTCGGGTTGTTTATAATAAACCCGGTATAAATCATGAATTTGAAGAAACCATAAAGGAACTTTGGCGATATGCCCAGCTTAATCTGCTGGATGTTTCTGTAGATAGGGATGGAATTTATACCCCTTCTTTTATCGTATTGGAACCGGATTATTTGATAGATATCAGTTCATTGGCGGAATGTTACAAGGATTATGGCAGCCATCCGGCAAACTATTTTTTGAGCCGGCTGGTGCCGATTGATAATGCCCGCCCTTTGCTGTTGGGAAATATAGCCAATCTGTTCCTGGATGAATGGATACATGCAGGTGAGGAGGAGCCGGACTATATAGACTGTATGAAGAAGGCATTCCGGCAGTATCCCATTGAACTGGCTGCTTGTGCCGAACTTCGTGATCCGTCCAAAGAGAAAGAGTTTGCCAAGGATTGCCGGATGCATTTTGAGCATATACGGGACGTTGTACAACACACTTTTTTGGAGCCAGGGTATAATCTGGATAAAAAGGAGGCTGTGCTGGAACCGTCCTATATTTGCGAGGCGTTGGGCATTCAGGGACGTCTGGACTATATGCAGCGGGATATGAGCAGCTTTATAGAAATGAAATCGGGCAAAGCGGATGAATTCTCCATGCAGGGAAAAGTGGAACCCAAGGAAAATAATAAGGTTCAGATGCTGCTATATATGGCAGTGTTGGAATATAGCATGGGACAGGACCGGCGGCGTATGCATCCCTATTTGCTTTATACCCGTTATCCTTTATTGTATCCGGCCAGAGCATCGTGGGCTCAGGTAAGGCGGGTTATCAATTTGCGTAACCGTATTGTTGCTGCCGAGTATGGGGTACAATTCCATAATCATTCTGATTTTACACGAAATTTGTTAGCGCAAATTAATCCGGAGGTAATGAATGAAAGAAAGTTGCGTGGAAGATTCTGGGAACAGTATCTGAAGCCTTCTATCTCACGTTTCCGAGAAAAACTGTCGGCATTGGAACCTTTGGAGCAGGCCTATTTCTATACGCTTTATAATTTCATTACAAAAGAACTTTATACCTCCAAATCGGGAGATGTGGATTATGAAGGACGTGCAGGGGCTTCAGCTCTTTGGCTGAGTACACTGGATGAGAAACGTGAGGCGGGAGAGATATTATATGATTTGCAGATAATGGAAAATAGGGCATCACAGGCTCATAAGGCTTATATACTTTTGTCTATTCCGCAATATGATGAAATGTTTCTTCCCAATTTCCGTACAGGAGATGTGGTTGTGTTGTATGAGCGTAATAATGACTTGGATAATGCGACCAATAAAATGGTTTTTAAGGGTAATATTGAGCAGATTACAGATACAGAATTGCGTATTCGTTTACGTGCTACCCAACGTAATGCTTCCGTTTTTTCTCCGGACAGTCGTTATGCTGTAGAACATGATACGATGGATACTACATTTCGCAGTATGTATTTGGGACTTTCTGCTTTTCTGGATGCGAATACGGAAAGACGGGAGTTGTTGCTGGGACAACGTTCCCCCCGCTTTGATTCGTCTTTTGATGAAGCTATAGCGCAGGTCGGTGATGATTTTGAGAGAGTGGTGTTGAAAGCGCAAGCGGCCCGTGATTACTTTCTTCTGGTGGGACCTCCCGGAACAGGAAAGACTTCAAGAGCGTTGCGTAGAATGGTGGAACATTTTTATGCAACATCATCTATGCAGATATTGTTACTGGCTTATACCAACCGGGCTGTTGATGAAATTTGTCAGTCACTGTCCTCTATCACCCCCTGTATAGATTATATACGGGTGGGAAGTGAGCTTTCCTGTGATGTACGTTTTAGAGGACATCTGTTGGAGAATATATTGGCGGAATGTAACAGTAGGAGAGAGGTGAATATCCGTATGGCAGATTGCAGAGTATATGTTGGAACCGTGGCCTCTATTGCGGCTAAAGCTGAACTTTTTAAATTAAAACGTTTTGATGTAGCCATAGTGGATGAAGCCACCCAAATATTAGAACCCCAATTGTTGGGTATTCTGTGTGCCAAGTTTGCCGATGAAAGAAATGCAGTGGGTAAATTTATCCTGATAGGTGATCATAAACAGTTGCCTGCCGTTATTTTGCAGAATAGCGGACATTCTGAAGTGCATGATGAGGGACTTAGGGAAGCCGGACTTTTTAATTTAAAAGATTCTCTGTTTGAGCGGCTTTATCGTTTTCATTTAAAAGAAGAATCTCCTAAAGCGATAGATATGCTTTGCCGTCAGGGGCGTATGCATCCGGGAGTGGCTTTTTTTCCCAATAAAGCATTTTATGCCGGAAAATTGGAGGCTTTGGGATTACCTCATCAGTTGGAGCACATAGAGGCTCCGGTACGTTTTATCCCTTCGAAGCAAGATTTGGAGAGCGTTTCCGGAAAAACAAACAGATATGAGGCACAGATTGTCGCCGGTTTAGCCAAAGAGGTGTATCTGGCTCATGAAGAGGAATTTGATCCGAATCGAACGTTAGGGGTCATTACTCCTTATCGAAGTCAGATTGCTTTGATACGTAAAGAGCTTCAGGCATTGGCTATTCCTGCTTTGAGTAGGATTTCCATTGACACTGTGGAACGGTATCAGGGCAGCGAACGTGATGTCATTATTTATTCTTTTTGTGTGAATCACCTCTATCAATTAAGGTTTCTGCCCAACCTGACAGAAGAGGACGGTGTACAGATTGACCGTAAGCTGAATGTCGCTTTAACGCGTGCACGCAAGCAGCTTTTTATCACAGGAGTCCCTGAAATATTAAGTCATAATTCTATCTATCAATATCTTCTGAAAACTATTTATTAGGGAAAACACACCACAGACTACTTAGATGTGTAGTCTGTGGTGAATTCTTTAATTAGGCATCAACCGGTTTGTATTTGGGAACCAATGCTTTCATGATAATCCAACCAACTAAATAAGCTACGGCACATACACAGAATATGATGAAGTAGCCGGCAGGTTTTCCTTCGAATCCCATAAAAGTCATATTCGTTTCTGCTGCATAGTCAAACAGTCTGCCAGATCCCATATTAATACAGAATGAACCTATACCACCTGCCATACCACCAATACCTACGATAGTAGCGATGGTGCTTTTGGGGAACATATCACCTACTACAGAATAAATATTGGCAGACCATGATTGGTGTGCAGCACCTGCAATACCGATAATAATGATAGGATACCAATATGAATAATTGCCTAAAGGTTGGGCAAACAATGCCAGCAGTGGGAACAAGGCAAAGATAAGCATAGCCTGCATACGGGCTGCATATGGATTCTTACCTGTTTTATTAATGATAATAGTAGGTAACTTACCACCATAAATAGATAACATGGTAATAGCATATAATACGAAAATCAACATTTGTGCGGTACCCGTATCTGAAGCGAAACCGTATACATCCGAAATATATGCCGGAGTCCAGAACAGGAAGAACCACCATACGCCATCAGTCATGAACTTACCGACAAATACAGCCCATGTTTGGGGAAATTTGAAACATTGCAAGAATGAAATCTTCTTGTTGTCAAAGTCGTTGGCGGCAGCTTGTTGTGCTTTAGATTCTTCAGGATTGTTGTTGTCTTGTTCAATATATTCCAGTTCGGCAGCATTCACGCGAGGGTTGACATTGGGTTTCTTATAGAGGAACATCCAAAGTCCCATCCAAATGAATCCTAAACCACCGATAACGATGAAAGCCATTTCCCATCCGTTGCCCACACCAATACTTTGGAAATAACGTGCCAAAGGAGGAATAGTGATCGGAGCGGCTAAAGCACCTACTGTAGAACCTGCATTAAAGATGGAAGTGGAATATGCACGGTCCTTTTTCGGAAAATATTCGGCTGTTACCTTAATAGCTGCTGGGAAGTTTCCTGCCTCACCTACACCTAATACGATTCGGGCAGCGATAAAGTAATAAACGCTGGTAATGGCGATAGTTGAAGCGACGGCTCCTGTTGCAGAAAGCATCTCTTCTGCGTTATGAATACCTAATGTTTCTTCGGTTGCCCAACCGCACAATGCATGAAGACAAGCTCCTAAGGACCAGACAAAGATAGCCCAGAGATAACCTTTTTTAGTTCCCATCCAGTCAATGAAACGACCGGCGAACAGGTTGGCAATGGCATACACTATAGAGAAAATAGCTGTGATATCTCCGTAATTCGAATCCGTCCAGTGAAATTCCGGAGCAATGAAGTCTTTCCAGGTTAGTGAAAGCACCTGACGGTCGAGGTAATTGACTGTAGTGGCAAAGAATAGCAGACCACAGATTATCCATCTGAAGTTTGTCATCTTCTCACCTACTTTTTGAAATGTACTCATGATAATAGATTTAATTATGTTTTTCTTATTAGACGCAAAAATAACCATTCTGTACCTATTCTCTATGCAAAAATTGGTGGAAAGCCTGTATAAATCGGTACAATGGTAAGATTTCTAAAAAAATCATTCTGAATGTCGCAAAAAAAACTGAAAACGAGTTGATTTCTTGCAACATTCAGAATGACAAGAGTTAATGAGTAATGGTGTGTACCATTCTACTTATCTCATATCTGTGTATTTTATTTCATCCTTGTCACTGTATTTCAGGTTTTCACCTCCCATACCCCAAATAAAGGTATAGTTGCTGGTACCTGCAGCGGCATGGATAGACCATTCGGGAGAAGTGATGGCTTGTTCATTGTGTAACCATACCAGACGCTCTTCTTGCGGTTCGCCCATCAGGTGGCAAATGGCATTTCCTTCAGGCAGGTTGAAATAGAAGTAGGCTTCCATACGACGGGTATGTGTATGGGCCGGCATGGTGTTCCATACAGAACCCGGAGCCAGTTCGGTAAGTCCCATCTGTAATTGGTTTGTACCGCCGTTTTTCACTCTTTCCAATACATCTTTTACAATTAACTGATTTACAATACGGTCGTTGCTATCTTCCATTTTTCCATAATGATCTGAGATAGCTAAAGCATACTGTTTAGGATTTGCTTTTTGAAGCTTGGCGTCGGTAGTGATCAATTGAGTAACGTATGGCTTGTAAGCCGGTGCCGAATTGATATAGAATTTAGCCGGTTTGGCAGCGTCATTACTTTTAAAAGTAACTTCTTTATTCCCGCAACCTACATAGAGGGCTTCCTTGTATTTCATAGGATATTCTTTACCGTCTACAGTAACTACGCCATCACCGCCTACATTGATGACTCCTAGTTCACGCCGTTCAAGGAAGTAAGTGATTTCCGGACCCAGTTCACGGAAAGTTTCCAGCTTCAAAATTTTGTTTACCGGCATAGCTCCTCCGTAAATAAGACGGTCGTAAAGGGTGTATGTAACATTGATCTCATCCGGCGCCATCACCTTTTCCATCATAAATGAACTACGCAGACGTTCTGTATCATAGTGTTTCACATCTTGCGGATGGCAAGCGGTCTGTACTTTGTAATTTACTTGAGCTGAAGCTGCCAAGGCAGAAACACTCAGCATCATTGCAATCGCTAATTTTTTCATAATCATTATCTTTAAATTTTAATTTTTCATTGTTTTCTGGTATTTAATGATGGAACGACGGTTCAGCACCATTAAGAATAGTGTTATCAGTACTAAAATTCCGGAACCAATCCATTTGAATGAATAAGTCAAATGGAAAATAGCCCATGAGAAAGGACTTGAAGCAAAATCCAACGCACCACCTTCAAAACCAGACGGGATGTTTACGGCAGCATCTTGTGTCTTGGCGTATACATCATGTGCTGCTTTGGTGAAATAAGGAGCCAGATCTGTTACAAAATACAGACCGATGGCCAGCACAACAAAACCAATGATGAAAGTCTTTACTACATTTCCTTTTGTGATAGGTAATATCAATGGGAATACATAGAACATGCCAGCTAATGAAGCCAATGGTAAGAATTCATTGCCCGGAAGCACCACTGCCAATAAGATAGTAACAGGGATTAATAGTAATGATACAACCAACGTGGCCGGATGTCCGATCACCAAGGCAGGACTCATACCGATATTTAAGCCTACAGCACCCTTAAACTTCTTGGCGATCAGTTCGCGGGTAGCGTCCGAAATGGGTTTCAATCCTTCGATGAATAGGCTGGTAATACGGGGAATCAACTCCATTACCGCTCCCATCTTGATACCTAAACCTAGAATATAAGGAATCTTGTCTACTATTTCTTGTCCGTTCTTGCAAGATAATGCACCGATGCCACATCCTACCAGGATACCCAAGAAGAGAGGTTCGCCTAATAAACCGAATTTCTTTTTCATACCTTCCGCATCAATGTTCAGCTTTTCAAATCCGGGAATTTTGTCCAATACCTTATTTATAATGAGAGCGAATGGTACGAAACCTGCACAGAAGGGCTGCGGAATAGAAATACCTTCCATTTTATCATAGAAACCTTGAAATTTGTCTGCTGTGTAATCTGCTAAGATTAATGTGATGATATAACAGATAACAGCTGCGAAGAATCCCCACAAAATACTATCTGTTGCAAAATAAACTACGGCTCCGATAAAAGCGAAATGCCAATAGTTCCATAAATCAATATTAACCGTACGGGTGGTTTTAGTCAATAACATTAAGATGTTAACGGCCAGACATACCGGAATGATGAATGCCCCTACGGAAGTGTTATAAGCTACGGCTGCAGCAGCAGGCCATCCCATATCGAATACTTTCAGTTGCAGGCCATATATTTCGACCACTTTGCTTAAGGCCGGACCCAGACTGCTGGTCAGAAGTGCGGTAACCACTGATAGACCAACGAAACCAACACCTACCAACAAACCGCTTTTTAATGCTTTGCTGAATTTGATTCCGATACAAACGCCTAAGATTGTAAAAATTATAGGCATCATCACCGCTGCTCCTAAACCGATGATATAACTAAAAACTTGTTCCATTCTCTTGTGAATTAATAGTAAATGACTGTGTTTTCTACAATAGTATAAATTAAAAACTGCCCCAAAAATAAAACCTTTTCTCAACTTATCAAACCTGAAAGACATAATAATTAGTAAAAAGACAATTTTTGAACGATTTTTATCGTTATCGTGCACAAAAATAACCGTTTTCGCACACGAATACCAAATAATACACTTAGTAGGTTGAAAAGTGCACACTGCTTTTCGAGGAAAATACTACTTTTGTTTCATAAAATAAATAGGTCTAATACTAAAAATAAACGTCTTCATGAAAAAGAATTCTATTTGTAAAATTATTGTGTCCGGTTTGCTTGCGGCTGTTCCTTTGATGGGCATGGCTCAGCAGGTTTGTGGTAATAAGCCTTGGTCTGTACGTATGGCGGAATCAGAAATGGTGCGTTGTCCCGAATCTTGGCAATTGGATTTTCAGACCCGTTTGAAGTGGGATTACTGTCATGGCCTGGAACTTCAAGCTATGCTGGATGTATATGATGCATACGGTGATAAGAAGTTTTTTGATTATGCTGTGGCTTATGCTGATACAATGATTCATCAGGATGGCTCTATCGAAACTTATAAACTGGAGGAATATAATATTGACCGTCTGAATTCCGGCAAGATGCTTTTCCGTATTTATGAGCAGACTAAGGACGAGAAATACAAGAAAGCATTGGATTTGTTGCGCAGTCAGTTGGATACGCATCCTCGTAATGCCGATGGCGGTTTTTGGCACAAGAAGATTTATGAGAATCAGATGTGGCTGGATGGGCTTTATATGGGGCAACCATTTTATGCGGAGTATGCTTACCGTAACAACCGCGTGAATGATTATGCTGATATTATCAATCAGTTTGTCACAGTGGCCCGCCATAATTATGATCCGAAGACTGATCTATACCGTCATGCATGTGATGTGAGCAAGCGTGAAAAGTGGGCGGATAAAACTACCGGGTGGTCGCAACACTGTTGGGGACGCGCTATGGGATGGTATGCAATGGCTTGTGTGGATGTACTCGATTTTATACCGGAACACGAAGCCGGACGTGAATCTGTTATCGAAATATTGAATAAACTGGTTGCCCAGATTAAACGTACTCAAGATCCTGCAACAGGGGTATGGTATCAGGTGATTGACAGAAGTGGGGATGAGGGGAATTATCTGGAATCCTCTTGTTCTACCATGTTTGTATATACTCTGTTGAAAGCGTTACGTAAGGGATATATTTGTCCTTCGTACATGGAAGTGGCTAAAAAGGGGTATGAAGGGCTTTTGACCCAGTTTATAGAAGTGGACAATAAAGGGGTAGTTTCTATCACTAAGGGTTGTGCTGTCGCGGGTTTGGGAGGTAAGCCAGTGTATCGTACCGGAGATTATAATTATTATATAACTGAAAAAATACGTTCTAATGATGCGAAGGCAGTAGGTCCGTTTATTATGGCCAGTCTGGAATGGGAACGTTTGTTTCAGAAAAACAGTTGTGGAACTGCATGTGAATAATAGGAGGTGATACGATGAGGAAAGTTTTAGGATTATTGTTGCTATTGTCTGTTGTAAGCGCAGCATGGGCTCAGGAACGTCAGGATACAATTGTAGTCTCACGTGATGGAACGGGGAATTTTCGTACTTTGCAGGAGGCTATAGAGAGTGCGCGGGCTTTCATGGATTATACTGTTACGATCTATGTGAAGAACGGAGTATACAAGGAGAAAGTGATTGTTCCTTCATGGGTGGAAAATATAGATATTATAGGTGAAGATCGTGATAAGACGATTATTACTTATGATGATCATGCGAATATAAATAAAATGGGTACTTTCCGCACTTATACGGTGAAGGTAGAGGGCAGTGATATCACTTTTAAAAATTTGACTATTGAGAACAATGCGGCTCAGTTGGGACAGGCGGTAGCTTTACATACGGAAGGTGACCGTTTGAAATTTATCAATTGTCGTATCTTGGGTAATCAGGACACTATTTATACCGGTGCTAAATTTACCCGTCTTTATTTTAAAGATTGTTATATTGATGGTACTACTGACTTTATTTTCGGTCCTTCCACCGCTTTATTTGAAGATTGTATTATTCACAGTAAACGCAATTCGTATGTAACGGCTGCTTCCACTCCGAAAGAGGCTAAATATGGATATGTCTTTAAGCACTGTAAGCTGACGGCAGAACCGGGAGTTGATAAAGTGTATTTAGGTCGTCCTTGGCGTCCATATGCTTATACCTTATTTATAGAATGTGAGTTGGGGAAACATATTGTTTCTGCCGGATGGCACAATTGGGGCAAGCAGTCTAATGAAGAAACAGCCCGTTATATGGAATATAAAAATACCGGTGAGGGCGCAAATGCTTCGGAAAGGGTGGCGTGGAGCAAACAATTAACAAAGAAAGAAGCTGAGGCGGTGACGGTCGATGCTATTTTTCGTACTCAAAGTAATTGGAACCCAATAGACTAGATTGATTTTGTAATTGCTTGAAAAGGAGACTTCTACGTTGGTGGAGGTCTCCTTTTTTTGTTGTGTTGAATAATTGGAACCCGTGAAAAATACCTAATAAATCCACATAAAAAGATAAAAACTACACATCAAGGTAACGTTATATACGTAATTTTGCAACAGTGAAACTAAGGTCAAAACCTTAAAAAAACATTTTAATAACTATAAAAACACATCTTATGAATCTAAAAGAATTAGCTAGAAAAGCTGTCTCAACTCTCTTTTTGAGTATGCTTTGTTTGGTTGCTTTTGCTCAAACCGCAACAGGTTTGGTGAAAGACAAAACAGGCGAACCTATGATTGGTGTGAATGTACTGGTAAAAGGAACAACCAATGGTACAATCACGGATTTCGATGGTAAGTTTTCAATTCCGGATGTTCCGAGTAATGCTACTTTAGTGGTTTCCTATATTGGGTATCTTACCAAAGAGGTAAAATCTGGAAAAGATTTGGTCATTGTATTGGAAGAAGATAACAAGACTTTGGATGAAGTCGTTGTTATTGGTTATGGTACGGTGAAAAGACGTGATTTGACTGGTTCTGTCGCTTCTGTTACCGGTGAAAAATTAGCGGCTAATCCGGTTGCCAATGTTGCACAGGCTTTACAAGGACAATTGCCTGGTGTGAGTGTGACTTCTCAAGACGGTCGTCCGGGTGCAGGTATGTCTATTCGCATTCGTGGAGGTGGTTCTATTACTCAGTCTAATGATCCCTTGTTTATTGTAGATGGTGTTCAAGTTAGTGGAATTGATGATATTCCTGCTGACAATATCGAAAGTATTGATGTGTTAAAAGATGCTGCTTCTACGGCTATTTATGGTGCTCGTGGTGCTAACGGTGTAATATTGGTTACTACTAAGGGAGGCAAGGATGGCCGGGTTTCTGTCAAATATAATATGTATTATCAGATGAAGGAGAATCCAAAATTATTGGAAACTATGGATCCTTATGATTATGTATATAATACATGGGCATATATGAAGAGTTTGGGAGATTCTTATGGTGATGGAGTTGCCAGATATTTTGGATTAGGATCCAAGTATGGAAATCATTTGAATGAATATAAAAATATGACCACTCATAATTATATAAATGATTTGATGCAGACTGCGTCTTCTTGGAATCATGATGTATCTTTATCTGGTGGTACAGACAAAACTAAGTTTTATTCATCAGTTAACTATATGGATGATGAAGGTATCCGTGTGAAGTCTGGTTTCCAACGTTGGAATGCGAATTTCAAATTGACGCAAAAAATTAATAAAAAGTTAACTGCGGACTTTGATTTGCGTTATAGTGAAATAGAAGTTAATGGATCAGGTTTTGGTAATGCAACCTCTGCTTACACTTATCGTCCTGTGGATAATCCTTTGGGTGATGCTTCTTTTACCGCTGGATTTGGTCAAGGTGATACAAATATGGAAGAAACTAGTAATCCTTTGTATTACTTGAATACTGTAGATTATATAAAAAACATGTACCGTATCCGTGCAAAAGGTGCTTTAACTTGGAATGTTATTAAAGGTTTGACGGCAAAGACGGAGCTATCGTTAAATCGTAATTGGAACCAGGAAAAGACATGGAATGCAGGACAGACAGAAAAAGATAATAGTTCTGCTAAATTGAAGAAAAGTGATGGTTACGGTGTGCGTTGGGCAACTACTTTGAATTATGAAGTACAGGGGCTTGGAGATAATCATAATTTGTCTTTCTTGGTTGGTAATGAAGTCTTGGCTTCAAAGTCAGATTACACTGAAATATATGGTGTAGGGTATCCTGAAGGATTTACAATGGATGATGCGTTTGGTATGATTAATATGACTACTCCTTCATTGGGACAAGATTATTTTAAAGGTGAGATAGGTACTCCTAATCATACTTTATCTTGGTTTGGTCGTGCTAATTATTCTTATAAAGGTAAGTATCTTTTGACAGCTACATTCCGTGCTGATGGTTCTTCTAAATTTGCACCTAGTCATCAGTGGGGGTATTTCCCGGCAGCAGCTGCAGCATGGAGAATTTCAGATGAAGCTTTCATGGAAAATACAAGAGATTGGTTGGATAATCTGAAACTTCGTGTATCGTATGGTACTTCTGGTTCTGATAATATTGATGCTTCTTTATGGAGAGAAACATGGAAAACAGAACAAATTACAGTGGATGGTGAAAAGGTAACCACTTATGTACCTGGTGATATGAAAGGAAATCCTGATTTGAAATGGGAAACTACTATTAGTCGTAATTTAGGTGTTGATTTTGGTTTCTTTAATAATTGGGTTCGTGGTAGTTTGGACTATTATTGGAATACGACAAAGAATATTTTAATGAAAGTGCCGATTGATGCAGCGTCTGGTTATAGCTATCAGTTCCAAAATGTAGGTAAAACCTCAAATAAGGGAATTGAATTGGCTTTAGGCTTTGACATTGTTCGTGGTAAAGATTTTAATTTAGGTGTAAACTTGACTTATAATTATAACAAGAATAATATTGACGAACTGATGGACGGAGTCTTGGCAGATACGAGAGCTATGAATGATTGGGGCTCATCTATGGCTAAGCCTGCTTATGATTATATTATCCGTGAGGGGCATCCTGTAGGTACTATCCAAGGTTTTAAATCTGAAGGATATTATACGATTGATGATTTTACTTATGCGGATGGTAAATACACATTGAAACCAGGCATTCCGGATATTCAAGGTATTGTGAATTATCCGGATGGAGTTAAAGTGCTGGCTGCGGATGGACAAACCGCTGTACCGGGTATGCCTAAATTTGCAGATACAACAGGTGATGGTGTTGTGGACGAGGATGACAAAACGATTATCGGCGAAGCTATGCCACAACATACAGGTGGTTTTACAATTAACGGTAATTGGAAGGCAATCGATTTCTCTGTAGGCTTTACTTATCAGATTGGTGGTGATGTGTATAATGCCAATGCAATGCACTCCTTGATGGGAAATAAAGACAATTCCGCTGGTCAGAATCGTTTGAAGTTCGTTTCTGAAACTTTCAAATATTATGATGTTGATACAAACGGTGACTTGATGCTGGTGAAAGATCCTACAGCTTTGGCGGCTCTTAACGCGAATACAAATTACAGTTCTTTCTTCTCTGAATATGGAATCGTAAGTTCTAAGTTTATTGAAGATGCGTCTTATTTGCGTTTGAATACATTGACAGTAGGTTATACTTTCCCGAAAAATTGGATGAATAAGATTGGATTACAGAATGCACGTGTGTATTTTACAGGAAGTAACTTGTTCTGTATTGATGGGTATTCTGGTATAGATCCGGATGTAAACACGAAGACTGATGGTAAGGATGGTTTTCCTACACCTTATTTTGATTACCAGTCTTATCCTAAGGCTAGAACTTATACCTTTGGTGTTAATTTAACTTTCTAATTAATGGAGATGAATCGTATGAAAAAAATAGTATATTCAACACTTTTCTTTGCTGGAATGTTTTTGACTACAGCATGTAGTGATTATTTGGAGGTTGGCTCTCCTTCTATTGTAGATTCGGATTTTGTCTTTTCTAATCCGACAACAGCACGTGCCGCATTAGACGGTGCTTATGAACAGTGGAGAGATTGTGCGCAGAATAAGGTTTTTGGCGATGGATTGTTTTATGCTGCTGATATTGCCGGGTCTGATATAGAACGGCACCCGGAGTCTTTCTCTAATCAGTTGGGGCGCCATTATCCGGAATGTCTTTATCAAAACGGTACATATGCAAGTAGTTATGGATTGACTTCGTATTTGAAGGAGAATGATATTTATGCTAGCTTGTATGCGGTTGTAAGCAAAGCCAATGCGGTGATAACATCCATGGAAAATGCGGAAAATTTTGAATCGATCATCAATGGTGGACAATCAGAGATGGGGCAAATGTATGGTGAGGCGGTAGCTATGCGTGCTACGGCTTATCGTGAACTGTGTAAAAATTTTGGAGATGTTCCTTACGTTGGCGTTTATGGTGTTGTGCCTAAAGGTTTGGTTTCCCGTGATTCTATTTATGATGTATGCATTGAAGATTTGCAGAAAGTGGAACCTTTGATGTACACCATTGGTTCTATTCCCGGCATTGCTGCTGCCAATAAAAATTATTTTTCTAAAACCTATGTGCAGGCTTTGATTGGAAGAATGTGTTTGGATGCAGCTGGATATCAGACTCGTCGTGGCGATATAAAACGTGTAAACGGAAAAGGGGAAATCATGACATTTGAAACCAAAGGGAAAGAAAATAATGGAGCTACTTTTGGACGTCGTTCTGACTGGCAAGACTTGTACTCAATAGCTAAAAAATACTACGAGGCTTTGTTGGCTGATCCGGGTAATGCACAGTTTCATTTGACTGATCCACGGGGTGCCTCGGATAAATCCGGACGTACTTTTAATAATCCGTACCAGTATTTCTTTGAACAGATGCATATGGATGATGCTATTTATGCGGATGAGTCTATTTATGAATATCCCATGCAGCAAGGTGGTGGAAATGATGGTCGCCCCTATTCTTTCGGTCGTCCTTCGTCTGGTGGCTCAAAGGCTGCGTATCCATGTAAGAGCTATGGACAGGGACGTATAAATCCTGCTTATTTTTATGGAGTCTTTGATCCGAATGATATGCGTCGTGATGTGAGCATTACTATGACCGGCAGTAATGGTAAAGGGGTTGAGAAGTTAATTCCTTTTGTCCCCAACTCAAAAGCTGAAGGCGGTGGCTTGACATTGAATAAATGGGATGAGAATCGTCAGGCTAATCCATGGGTGGCAGCACAACGTAAATCAGGTATCAATGGTCCGTATATGCGTATGTCTGAAGTTTATTTGGGCTATGCGGAAGTATGTGCGGCATTAGGTGATGTGGTTACAGGTAAACAATATTTAAAAACGGTTCGTGAACGTTCGTTCCCGCAAGGTTTGGCTAACACAGATGCTTTTATTGCATCTTTTGGTAATGACTTAGTTCGTGCGATTATTGAAGAACGGGGGTTTGAATATGCAGGTGAAGGTGATCGTCGTTGGACATTGATTCGTTCTGGTTATCTTCCGGAAGATATAAAAAGAATCAAAGATATGACTAAAGCTATGATGGATGGTTTGGCAACTAAAGGTTATTATGAGTTTGAAAATGGTAATATTATTTCTGCTTATATATGGACAAAATTAGTTGATGCAAAAACTATATATGGTCATCGTTTGACAGCACAGTGTCCGACAGACAAGGTCAATGATCCGGTGCTTTATCCGGGATGGCGCGGACAAAAGGATAATTGGGAAGAAATGGGATTGAATTATGGAAGTTCGACTCCTGCTACCAATTTAGCAATAAAAGGGTTGTTTGAAATAGTGTCTGAAGAAGAGGCAGCATCTCTTGAAAGCCAAGGATATGCTAAAGTTAATTGGGGTATTGATTTGGTTGATTATAGAGATGAATATGATAAGTATCTGTTTTGGGATTATGATTACGTTTCGGCTCCTATCTATTTGTGGCCGTTTACTCCTAATGTAATGGCTGCCGGTGGCTTTACGAATGGTTATGGCTTTAAACAGGAATAATAATTCATTCGTTAAACGAAAATAAACGTATGGGGAGAGGGCGTATTGTAAATGCTCTCTCCTTTTTTGTGTTTCTTAAAAATGTATTTTTAAACAAGCATTCCTGTTATTATCGCATTGACAATTTGAACTTAAGGTTTGCTTTCTTAAAGCTTGTAATTTCTGCTACCATAGCTGTACCATTTTACCGAATCACCTATGGATAGGGAGATGTAGGGGGCAGCAGAGTAATCAAACTTTGTTGTAGGAAGTTACAATAAGAAAGGCAGAAATCTTTTTTGTGATAGGTTTGTTTGTTTGTTTGTTTGTTGCAAAATTGTGCACATAAAAGACCAATTTTTACCTTATTCTTCTTTTATGGCCTGTTACTTTTGTATCAAGACATATTTTAATCAGATACGAAATGAAATTAAAGGTTTTAGTAAGTACAATAGTTAGCATCATGATATGGCCGGCAAGTATTGCGGCACAAGGTGAATTGATTCCAATGATAGAAATACCCGCAGGAAATTTCTATATGGGAACTTTGGGTGAAGATGAGAATTATGATGAAGCACCTATGCATAAGGTGCACATATCCAAACCGTTTAAAATGGGACTGACCGAAGTGACTAATGCGCAATATGAATTGTTCTGCCCCGAACACAAGTCGCTGCGTGGTAAAAATGGTTTTTCAAGTGAAGATGACGAAGCGGTGGTGTTCGTAACTTATCAAGATGCCGTTGCCTTTTGTGACTGGTTGACCCGGAAAGAAGGAAAAACTTATCGTCTGCCTACCGAAGCTGAATGGGAATATGCATGTAAGGCAGGCCGTTACTGGAATTTCTATATGGATGACAAGCTTCCTGCCGCCTGGCAAAAGAATCAAGTGATAGCGGCTACTCCCAAACCCTTGTCTTTGAAAGTGGCACAAACTCCTCCTAACGAATGGGGGCTATATGATATGTGCGGAAATGTGGAGGAATGGTGTTTGGACTGGTATGGGCCCTATATAGACAAGGAACAGACTGATCCTGTCGGCTATTCGGACGGTATAGCACGTGTGACCAGAGGAGGCAGTCATAATACACCGGTGAAATATCTCCGTTCGGCAAACCGTATGGCTATGTTGCCGGAGGACAAACATGCAATGACAGGCTTTCGGGTGGTACAGGCAGAGTATCCGCAGACCGCTCCGCTTTCTCAGCCAAAAGATGAGTATGTTGTGTCTCAGATAAAATGGGATTGGGCCTCTCAATATATCACGGAACCTGTCTTCACTGCTCCTTTGGTTTATGTGCATGAACCGGATGCGCATAGTGGAACGCCTTTTTTCAAGCATAATCATCAGCCGGCATTGACTTGGTGTGATAATGGAGACTTGTTGGCTGTGTGGTTTTCTACCAATGAAGAAAAAGGCCGTGAGATGGTGGTGCTCTCTTCGCGCTTGCGTGCCGGAAGCTGTGAATGGGAAAAGCCCCGTATGTTTTATCAGATAGCTGATCGTAACTTGACCGGAACTGCATTGTTGAACGACCGTCAAGGGACTCTTTATCATATCAATGGAGTGGAAGCGGCCGGACATTGGCAGAATTTGATGATGACTTTGCGTACAAGTACAGATAATGGACAAACTTGGAGTAAACCTCGTATGATTGCTCCAGAGCATACGAGACGCCATCAAGTGATAGCCGGAACCTCTATTACAAAGGAAGGCTGGTTTGTTCAGGCTTGTGATGCCGGACCCGGTGGAAGAGACGGGGCTGCTGTTCATATCAGTAAGGATAAGGGAAAAACTTGGACGGACCCATGGGATGGAGCACCCTTGCCTGATTTTAAAGAAGGGGGTACAGGTACCACTATCGCTGGAATCCATGCCGGAGTGGTGCAATTGAAGGATGGCAGATTGATGGCATTGGGGCGTAATAATAGTATTCGTGATAAAGAAGGACATCTACGTATGCCCATGAGTGTGTCTGATGATATGGGTAAGACTTGGCATTATTCCGCTTCGGAATTTCCCCCCATTGATGGAGGACAACGGCTGGTATTGATGCGTTTGAATGAAGGTCCTATTTTACTGATATCTTTTACTGAGCATCCTTATCGTACTCCGAAAGAGGAGCGTGGTATGATGTTTACTGATAAATCAGGAAAGCCTTTTAAGGGATATGGCATGTACGCTGCTTTGTCATACGATGAAGGTAAGACCTGGCCTGTAAAACGTTTGTTGACTGATGGCACTTATCGTTTCCTTAATGGTGGGGCTTGGACTCAGTTTTTTGAAATGGATGAGAATCATGCTGAGCCTCGTGGCTACCTGGCCGGAACACAAACACCTGATAATATGATTCATTTGATAACAAGCCGCTTCTATTATAAATTTAATTTAGCTTGGTTGAAAGGAAACGAAAGTATTATATCTCCTCAATCTTTGTCTGACTAAAGGGCGTAGAATGCATATATCCAATACTTTGTATTGTCTTACTTTCGTTTTCTAGTTGTATTGTTTGTTGTAAATGAAAGTAATCGAAATAAAATAATGCAAAATGATTTTTGTTTTCCGAAAATATTTCTACTTTTGCAATGTGTGATTTAAGATATTATGATTATGGCGCACGCTTAAAGAGAACACAAAAAGAATTATTAAATCTAAAATGATTATTTGTTAACCCAGGAAAGTATGGAAAATGTTCAGAAAACAAGGCGTTTGTTTGCAAGCGCATACGGTTGCAAAGCCAGCCGTTCTTTTCTTATTTGGGGATTGTCGGCCGCAATGTCTATAAGTGTTATACCGATGATGGCTGAGATTTCTGTTGGTGAGAAAAACTATGATACTCAAATTGTTAGCCAGACAAAGACTATAACCGGAACCATTATTGATGAAACAGGTGAACCTATGATTGGGGTGTCGGTTTTAGTTCAAGGGACTACTACAGGGGCAGTTACAGATTTGGATGGTAAATTTACATTGGAAGTTCCCGCAAACGCTACATTGGTAGTTTCCTATATCGGATACAAGACTCAAAATGTAAAAGTCGGTAGCCAAAATACGTTTGCCATTAAGATGGAGAGTGATAATGAGGTGCTTGATGAAGTGGTAGTAATTGGTTATCAGACTATTAAACGTAAGGACTTGACTGGTTCTGTTGCTTCTGTTAGTGGTAAAACCGTGTCTGTTATGCCTGTTTCTAATGTAGCACAGGCTATGCAAGGTAAACTTCCTGGTGTGAACATTACCTCACAAGATGGACGTCCTGATGCGGCAATTTCTATTCGTGTGAGAGGAGGAGGTTCCATTTCGCAAAGTAATGAACCTTTGATTTTAGTAGATGGTGTAACTGTGAATTCTTTAAATGATATTCCGTCTGATCAAGTGGAAAGTATTGATGTGCTGAAAGATGCTTCTTCTACAGCTATCTATGGTGCGCGTGGTGCCAATGGTGTAATTCTTGTGACTACAAAGGGAGCGAAAGAAGGAAAGGTTTCGGTTTCTTATAATGGCTATGTTAAATTCAATACTCCGACTAAATACTTGGAAACATTAGATCCTTATGATTATTTGTCATTTGTTTGGGGAAATGCCGCCGCCAGTGGCGATGCATATCGTTTGCCATTTGAAAAATTATATGGTATTGGTGATTATTTGGGTAGTAATACAGAGGGT
>OHDD01000588.1_pt1 | contig 19241 bp, 21 predicted proteins | sample 1566941 | NCBI WGS metagenome assembly OHDD01 (sample SAMEA3879580, study PRJEB24766) | human gut metagenome | biome: human-associated habitat; feature: feces | place: USA | collected 1985/1987 | reverse complement strand
GATCCTGCTTTCTTCGCCCCGTAAGTTCCCAGATAAGGGAAATAATTCCCTAGGTCAGAGTTTCCGATTGTAGCGTAGCTGGCACGGATACGTAAGTCGTTAAACCAATCATTAATAGTTGATTCGCTCCAGAATTTTTCGCGAGAGATACGCCAAGCGGCTGATCCTCCCCAGAATGTACCCCAGCGGGTGTCTTTCGGAAGGCTGGATAAGCCGTCTGTGCGGACGGAGGCTCCGATATAATATTTACTATCATAGATAACTTTACTACCCTTACTAGTAATTTTCCCCTTACCTCTTCATCCTCTTCATAAAAAAATCTTATATAAGATTGATCTAATCCCAACATTAGGATAAATAAAAATAAACTTGTTAATGTATTAAACATAGAGAATTTTCCAAATTCCTCTGGAAGTATCAATCTTGTTATTATTGGAGAAGATATAAATCCGGTTATTAGTACAATTAAGTTTCCTATCCCAAATTCAATAAACTTTTTAAACAATTTATTATTCAATTATGTGCACCTCTTATATTGTTATATTACGCAATACTTCTATTTCTATAATAATCAATTAGAATCAATTTTCTTTGAAACTAATGAATTTAATACTTCTCTCGTTTTAATCGCTACATCATCCCAATTATATTTTTTTAATATAAAGTCCTTTGATGCTGCTTTGTAATTATTAACCAATTCCTTATTTGAGATTAAAGTTTTTAATTGTTTTTCTAAATCTGAAGTATCCTTACTTTTAAAATACATAGCATTTTTTTCTACTACTTCTAAATTTTCCTCTATATCACTTACTAAACAAGCCTGCCCATAAGCCATTGCTTCTAATAAGCTTATTGGTAAACCTTCTATTTCTGATGGTAATACATATAAATAGGCATTAGTAAATAACTCATCTACTAAATCACCAGTTACAAATCCTGTAAATATTATATTAGGATTATCTTTTGCCTTCTCTTTAAGCTCATTTACATAATCATCACTATGACTACTGCCACCAGCAATTACAAGTTTTTTAGATGTTTCTAAATTTTTAAAAGCATCAATTAAATAATGAGCCCCCTTTTCTGGTACTAACCTTGCTAAAAATAATATGTATTGATCTTTTTCTAACTTAAATTTCTCTTTTATTTTATTTGGTACTAAATTTTTCTTTTCGTCTATTCCATTAGGTATATATATTATATCTGTATTCTTATATTTCTCATTGTAATATTTAACCATACTTTTCGAAACACTTATTGTTTTATGTGGGAATTTAATACTAGCTATTTCCCCTAGCTTCAATGCTAACCTTCCAGCTATACCCCACTTTTCTCTTTTCCAATCTAATCCATGAGATGTAACAACAACCTTTTTACCGAAAATTCTTGGAATAAACGACAATAATGATGGTCCTAATGCATGATAATGTATAATATCACTCTTTGATTTAATAGCATCTATAGTTGCTAAAAATGTATATGTTATAGCATCTAAATGTTTTGTATTTATTGAAGGTATATATTTTATATTTATTCCCTTATATTTATCATATTTTTCCTCGCAATAGCTTTCTCTACAATATACAGTTACATTTTCTCCATAGCAAGCTAATCTACTAGCAATCTCCTCAACATGAATTTCTACACCTCCAGCTCTTGAAGGAATTCCCTTTTGTCCTATTATAGCTAATTTCATTTTATCCTCCATATCATAATACGAATCTGTTAAGTTATATGAATATTACGCTTCTCAACCTTATGAAATACAATAAGTTACCGGCTCCGCTAGATATAGCTTTGCTAAAAATTCTTGATTTTCAACAGCTTAACAGATTCCATAATACTATTTATATTGCCATTATCACACAAAGCAATGTTGCTATTGGTGACATAAAGCTTGTCTCTCCAGTACTTAATACTAATAAGTAGAGTAATATGCTCAATTGTTGAAAATATTTGTATTTATCCTTATTTATACATATATTTTTATATATCATAATTAATATAACAACTACTGATATTAATCCAATAAATCCAAACTGTCCTAATATAGCTGGCCAATATGTATCACCTACAAACATATAAAAGTCTGGTTGTAATCCCCAAGTATTACTTAAATCATATTTATAATATAATGGAGAATAATGAACACCAGAATTCCAAGTTGCAAATGTAGCAAATACCCCCCCTATTGGAAAATGATCCATTGCAACTTCAAAAGATTTCACCATTAATCTAGGTCTTGCCCAATCTATATTAGATAAATATCTAAGTATTTGGTTTCCTCCTACTACAGCAGCTGCTGTTCCTACTCCAATAATAGATTTTGTATTTAGTCTAAAATCTTTAATTATTATTAATATGTATAAAAATAAGTAAATTGCTATAAACATTATTGCCTTACTACGCAATGTAGAACAAACAACAATAGATATTGCTATAATGAAATATATATTTTTCTTATAACTCTTAATGAAAAATGTTAATAATACCATTACACTTATTGCAAATGTTGCCAAATATGTAGGTTCTGTAAATAAAAGCATTTGACTTGGTAACCCAAACCTTATATCCTTTGTTGGAAATATATTTAAAATATAATTCATAAAAATCATTATAAAACTTAATACACTAATTGCCCTTAAAGTATTATTTATTGTCTTGCTATATTTCTCAAAGGATATATTATTAAAAATTATTTTAACCGATACATAACTTACAAAACCTTTAAAGACTAATAGTATATCTGATACTACAGCTGGTATTACCTGATATTTATATATTATATTGCCAACTATTCCTACAACAAACATAATAATCATGCAAAATAAAATTATTAAATTATTTTGTACTAAATTCTCATTATTCTCAATTAACTCTCTTCTATCTTTAAATGCTCTATATAGAGCAAGTATAAATAGTAATACAAATAATCCTTCATCAAAAGATTTTAAAATAGTAATATATTGTTCTAATACATTTTGAAATAATAATATTAAAAATAGTGAAAATGTTAAAATAAATCCCTTAAGACTTAATTCTCTTTTCATATTATCTCTCCTTATTGCTCAGTTATAATTTTAACTTGCATTCTTATCTCCAAATAATACAAATATAGTTTTAAAAATTAATTTAATATCTACGAAAAGATTTCTTTCCTCAACATATCTAATATCAAGCTTCATCCAATCCTCAAAATCAATATTGTTTCTTCCACTAACCTGCCAATAACAAGTAAGTCCTGGCTTAACTTCTAATCTCCTATGCATCCAATCCTCAAATTGAGCTACTTCCTTAGGTAAACTTGGTCTAGGTCCAACAAGGCTCATATCTCCCTTAAGAACGTTCCAAAGCTGAGGCAGCTCATCAATTGAAGTTTTTCTAATAAACTTTCCAACTTTAGTTACTCTAGGATCATCCTTCATCTTAAACATAGGTCCAGACATTTCATTTTGAGCAACTAACTTTTCCTTAAGCTCCTCAGCATTAACTACCATAGATCTAAACTTATACATATCGAAGACTTTTCCATTCCTACCAACTCTCTTTTGTGAAAAAAACACCGATCCTTTTGAAGTAAATTTAACTATAAGTGCAATAATAATAAATAATGGACTAAGTAACAATAGTCCCGTAAAAGAACCTAAAATATCAATAACTCTTTTAAAAAATTCATAAAAACTAAACCCTTTTTCTGATTCATTTTCAAATCTTAATTGTGCACTTTCCACACCCGTTTTCCCCCTATTTAGATTTTTATATACTATCTCATTTACCCTAATTATATAAAAAGGCAAATATCCATAAATATAAATTTGCCTTTTAAGTCAATTCCAATGTTGTCTCTATAATTTAATAAAATATTATTACCCCTAAAGTAGTTATTTTTAACTTAATTACTTTTTACTATTATGTCTTCTTCCAACTCTACTAGTATCATCCCCATAATAATAGTAATATTTATCCTTTTTATTTTCTGCTGCATTAAGAACTGTACCAATGATATGTCCATTAACCTTCTTAAGCATAGAAACTGCATTATGAACTGCCTCTTTCTTAGTTACTCCAGATCTTACAACTATTAATGTTCCATCAGCCTTAGTTGATAAAATTTGTGCATCAGTTACAGCTTGAAGTGGTGGAGTATCTAAAACAATATAATCATACTTCTCCTTCATTTCCTCTAAAAATGCCGTCATAGCTTTAGATGCTAACATTTCAGCTGGATTTGGAGGAATATTTCCTGCTGTTATAATAGATAAATTAGGATTTATCTTATAATTTTAAAACCCCCGGGGGTCCTTGAGAGGGACGAAGTCACTCTCTTGCTCTATATTTAACTTAATTTCCAATCAATAAACTTCTTAATGCCTTCTTTAAAAGTAGTTTGAGGATTATATCCTATAGTTGCCTTAGAATGAGTTATATCAGCGCAAGTTCTATTAACATCACCTGGTTGCATTGGTAATCTATTTAACTTAGCTTTCTTTTCTAAAACTTCTTCTATAGTTTCAACCATTTCCATTAAAGAAACAGTTTTATCCCCACCAATATTAAATATTTCAAATACCTTCTTATCAGTATTTACATAGTTGATACTTCCAACTATTCCACTAACAATATCTTCAACAAAAGTATAATCTCTAGAAGTAGTTCCATCACCATAGAAAGGTATTTTCTTATCCTCTAAAATTAAAGATGTAAATTTATTAATTGCTAAATCAGGACGTTGTCTTGGTCCATATACTGTAAAGAATCTTAAGCAAGCTATATTTATATCAAATAAATGATGATAAGTATGACATAAAAGCTCTCCCGATTTCTTTGTTGCTGCATATGGAGATATAGGATTATCTACTCTATCTACTTCAGCAAAAGGTACTTTTTCATTATTTCCATATACTGATGAACTTGAAGCAAATACAAATTGTTTAACTCCAGTTTCTCTACATCTTTCTAAAAGATTAACTGTTCCAGTTATATTTACATCATAATATAATGATGGATCTTCTATTGAAGGTCTGACCCCTGCCATTGCAGCTAAATGCATTATTGAATCTATCTTATTAGAAAATACCTCCTTTAAGAATTCGTTATCCCTTATATCACCTTCAAAAACTTTATAATTTTCTAAAGGGATATTATTTTCTACACAAGTTCTTTTAACTTCTTCTACATTATTTCTTTTTATTGCTGGATCATAATAATTATTAAAGTTATCTATAACTAAAACTTTATTTCCTTCCTTTAATAATCTCTCTGATAAGTGAGATCCTATAAAACCAGCTCCACCTGTAACTAATATTGTTTTCATACTCTTACTCCTTGTTCACCTAGTCTCTATTAAATAAATCTCTAGTATAAACTTTTTCTTCTACATCAAATAGTTCTTTCGATAATCTATTTGATACTATAACATCACACATAGATTTAAACTCTTCTAAATCTCTAATTACCTTTGAACGGAAAAATTCTTCTTCTTTTAACACTGGTTCATATACAACTACTTCAATACCTTTTGCTTTTATTCTCTTCATTATTCCTTGAATTGAAGATGCTCTAAAGTTGTCAGAATCAGTCTTCATTGTTAATCTATATATACCAACTTTTTTAGGATTTTTAGCTATTATTTGATCTGCAATATGATCTTTTCTCGTTCTATTTGAATCAACTATTGCACTAATAATATTATTAGGTACATCATCATAATTTGCTCTTAATTGCTTTGTATCTTTAGGTAAACAGTATCCACCATAACCAAATGAAGGATTATTATAGTGAGTTCCTATTCTTGGATCAAGTCCCACACCTTCAATTATTTGTTGCGTATTTAAGCCTCTAAGTTCCGCATATGTATCTAATTCATTAAAATATGCTACTCTTAACGCTAAATATGTATTAGAAAAAAGCTTAACGGCTTCTGCCTCTGTACTATTTGTAAATAATACAGGTATGTCCTCTTTTATTGCACCTTGAACTAAAAGATTAGCAAATTTCTTAGCTCTTTCAGATTGCTCACCAACTATAATTCTTGAAGGATATAAGTTATCATATAAAGCTCGTCCTTCTCTTAAGAATTCTGGTGAGAATATTATATTATCTGTTTCAAACATAGCTCGTACCTTTTCTGTGTATCCAACTGGTACTGTTGATTTAATAACCATTGTTGCTTCTGGATTTATTGAAAGTACATTTGCTATTACTGCTTCAACACTTCTTGTGTTAAAGTAATTCTTTTCTGGATCATAGTTTGTTGGTGTTGAAATTATAATAAACTCTGCATCTTTGTATGCCTTATAAACATCTGTTGTTGCTACTAAATTTAACTCTTTATTTGTTAAGTAATCTTGTATCTCCTTATCCACTATTGGAGATACTTTATCATTAATCATATCTACTTTTTCTTGGATGATATCTACTGCTACTACCTCATTATGTTGAGCTAATAAAACTGCGTTAGATAATCCAACATATCCTGTTCCTGCTATTGCTATTTTCATCTGTTTTTCCTCCCATACTTTTTTCTATTTATATTAAATTAATTTGTTTTGCATAAGAATTTTTTATTATTAATTTTTATAAGCTATAATTTTAAAAACTATAATTTAAATTATCTTCATTAAATCAAAATATAAAATCTATCTTTCAGGAAATAACTAGCAATAAGAGTAATTTTTTGTATAGCTTGTAATTAGAAAATTCCCGACCTACTGGCGTCTTATCAGAGCAAAATTCCTGATTCTTTATAAATTTTCCCCTCTTCTTGGATTCAAATGTCATAATAATCATTCGCTATAACATGATAGCCTTTATCTAGTAATAAGTTTAATATGTGAACTCCTACTCCACCTGTAACTAATATTTTTTCACCATTCCTTTTCTCTTTTCATATTTGTATCACTCTTGTTGATATATATAATTTTTATCAGATACTCGTTCTAAACCATACTCTTAATCTTACTATATGAGATATAAAAAGAAGTATTATCTAATAACTATGGTCAATAATTATCATATACTATTATCTCTTCACGCTAACTGCCCATCAATAAATTAAAATTATTCACTTACTATCTCATTACTCAATATTCTTTAGACCTAATTGTTACTAAAAACTTTTTTAAATTATCCTTCTCCATTTTTAAAATATTATCTTTTGTTATTTATCATACCTAATATTCTACCAATGAACTCACGAAACCCGGTATTAATTGCCCAATAATATGTTGTATAAAATATAACAACCATAGTACAAACTACTATTGTCTTGAATATGAACTGAATTACTGCATGTAATTCCAAAGATGGTATTTTGCTAACAATGTAGAGTCCTAATATGGAAACTCCAATCATTATAACATATCCAATTATAACCTCTATCCACCTAGATTTGTGACCTGGAAATACTTTTTTATCTACTAATTTACAGTTACAAGGAATCGTAATAGTTAATCTTGAAAATACAGTGCCAATTAACGCTCCAGTAATTCCAAATTTAGGAACCATTAACAAAGTAATTACCAGATTAATAATTGCCTGAAATGCAGTAAAATTTTTGCTTTCCTTATATAAACCACTAGCATTTCTAGTAACTTGTACACAGGGTAAAATAATCCCACAATATAAAACTAACGCAAATAAGATCAAATCGAATAAACTAACACAATATTCCTCTCCAATCCACAATGCAACAAAATCATTCATCATAATAATAAAAACCGAACAAATGATTCCCCCCAGCCAAAGGCTTGCAGAAATCATCTCTCTATATATATAATAGGAATTAGTATCACGTTTAGCAATTTTAATTCCCATACTTGCTGTTGCACCATCCATAAATTTTTGTGCTAATTCTGTCACTTGTCCAACAACCATATTATAAGAACTATAAATCGTTACTGCTTCTAATGTACCTAACGTAGCTATTATAATGTTGTCTGTACTACTAAATACCATTCTTGAAATATTATGAACAAGAATATCCTTAGACATTCTATTAGGTGTAATATCAGGTTGTGCTTTCTTGTCTAAAATATTCCTAAAAATCTTATTCATTTCTTTCTCAAACCAAAATCCAGTCAATAATGATATAAGAATACCTGATATTAGTAAGATTTGAATAGACATATCAATATTAAATATTGAATTAAATATCATTAGTGAAATTGTAGCAACAGATGTAATCGCTCTACTAATTCCTGAAATAAATTCTGCTTTATATTTTTTTTCTTTAACAACAAGCATATATTTCGGAACCATAGTGACCTTATAAGGCAGAATCACTTTTAAGCTCAGTAAAATGAATATAGTTAACATATAAGGATAAGTTAAGCTATTATTTCTTATAAATAATGGGTAAATTGCAGAGACTAATAAAGAAACCAAAAGCATTTTATTCACTGTACTGCTCATGCTTTTTCTAAACCCAGTATATAAACTAGATAATTGTGCATTATTCCCATCTGCAATCGGTCGATACATTTTATATAAAAATGCAGCACTTAACCCCGCCTCAATCAATGAAACATAATTTAACACCTGATTTCCCGTTTGAATAAGACCATTAACAGTTGAACCAAAATATTTTAATATCATTGAAATTTCAACCATTCCTAATACTGCATTTAGCATTGTAGTAAATGCTACTATAATTCCATTGAAAATAATTATTTTATTTCTATTCATTATATTTCACCCACATAATATATTAATTATTTATTATAATTTCATTCATAATGTTTTGACGTTTATTATATATAATCGTATGTGGTGGAATATCCTTAGTAACAACAGTTCCTGCAGCAATTACACTACCTTTCCCTATAGTCACTCCTTTCAAAATTACTACATTTCCTCCAATCCAAACATCATCTTCTATAATAATTGGTTTTGTTATATATCCAGAAGTTTTCATATTCTCTTTTGTTTTATAAACATGATCATGATCATGTAATGTTACAAAAGGACCAAACATAACATTATCACCAATATGAATTTTATCTCTACAAGTAATTACGCAATAAGAATTAAAACCTGAATTAATCCCTAAGTAAAAATCCGCATTTTCTGTAACACGGAGTAATGTTCCCTCTGCTAAATACGAGCCTTTATTCAGAGTTATATGTGAATTTTCACGATATCTTATACTCGCTTTACTGGAAAATCTAGTCATACCCTTGATTGTTAATTTTCCCCGCATTAATACTTTATAAAAATATAGCTTCATAATTCCTAATACATATGGGTATCTATGTAAAAACATTGCTTATCTCCTTTCCTCTATCTAAATTTTTCTATTGTGCAACTTATACATTATTTTTCTTGGTATTGTTACTGAAATTACTGGTTTAAATATAAATGGATAAAAATATAGTGGAATATGATTTAACTTGAATCCAATATATCTTGTCTGTACCATCCCCCATGCCGCATCATAGTTACGTTTTGCTTTATAATCCTCTAAACTTTCATGATACTTAAGAACAGGACTCTGGATATTATATCCCTTATATCCTTTAGCAAAGAATCTAAACCATAAATCCATATCTTGACCTTTAGTAGTTCTTTTTTCGACAGTATATCCTCCAAGGTCATCATAGACACTTTTTCTCATCATAATTGTAGGATGATAAAAAGGTACATCTTTTATCAGATCTTTTACTTGTGGTATTTCCTTAGGTATTCTTGGCTTCTTTTCTGAATGTTCATTGTACGGGATAATTCCTCCACCAACAACAGCATACTCCGGATGTTTCTCAAGAATTTGAACTTGCTTTGTTAAGCGGTCAGGAAGACAAACATCATCTGCATCCATTCTTGCTACATACTTTCCACTAACAACTGATAAGCACTGATTTAATGTATATGCCAACTTCATGTTTTCAGAATTTCTTATCACTGTAATTCTTTTATAAAGATTGGCATATTTACACGCAACTTCATAAGTATTATCCGTAGAACAATCATCACATATAATTAATTCCCAGTTAGTATACTTCTGTTCTAATATACTTTTTATACTTATTGATAAACTTTCTGCACAGTTATATGCTCCAATAATAATGGATACTAATGGTTTTTTAGTCATGTTCTTTCTCCTAACTTTTTCTTACGAACTTTAAAATATAATTTAGGACTTATTAATGCTACTCCCCCTAAAATTCGATGAAAAACAGAATACTCTTTGTTAGAAAAATAATACCTCTTATTTTTCTTGAATGTTTCATAAAACTTATTAAGCAACTCTGAATCATCCATTCCTGAATTATAATAAATATAGATAAAATGAAGATTTATATTTGCAATAGTCGAACCTACTATCGGTACTGCTTGTGGCACTTCTTTTTTAGCAATTTCTAAAATTTTTTCATATGTTTTCAATCCACTTATTTTTCTAGATGAGAGTGGATGATTTATATTTGTCACACCCTTTTCATGCTGGTAGTAATAATAATGCGGCTCTGGATTATATGATACTTTATTACAAAGTAAAATATATCGAAATGCAAAATGTAAATCTTGTGCCATACCTAATTCTTCATCAAATCTTAAATTATTTTTTTTAATAATATCCATATGATAAAGTTTATTCCAAGCAAATCCACAATATTGATGTGACTTAACTAAAGAAAGAATAGCTTCTTTCTTCTGATAATATATTTCTTTTCCGCTTGCATTATGAAGTACTCTATTTTTAGAGTTAACTATATAATGACCACATATTTCCAAATCCGAATCATACTTCATTTTCAGGTCAATAAGAGATTGTAGATATATTTCATCTACCCAATCATCCGGATCTGGAAAAATAATATATTGCCCAGAGCATTCTTCAATTCCTCTATTCCTAGCGGAAGATAATCCCCCATTTTTCTTATGTATAACTTTTATCTTTTCATATCTATTAGCAAAGTGGTCACATAAAGCATCACCACCATCAGTAGAACCATCATCTACTAAAATAATCTCATAATTATTATAAGTCTGTTTAAGTAGTGCATTAACTGCCCTATTTAAATGTTCCACCATATTATATACTGGAACAATTACAGAAATTTTTTTATTTTCCATATACTTTACCCTCTAACATTGTTGTTATAAATTCATTATGAGATTCACAACGAATTAAATTCATAGTAATCATTTGAGTTTTTCTTCCATAAAACAAATCAATTAGTTTATTTCCAAATATTTTATTCAGCTTATTAAATATACGATTCTTTCCAAAAAGTAATGAATAATACATAGTCCTTTTAGAATCAACAAATTCCTGCCATCTATTTTGAATCCACTCTGAATCTTGAAGATATTCTGACTGTTTTTCCATTTTTATAAATCTCTTATTAGACTCCATTTTATCTGCTAATATAATTCCGTTAGGAGTAGCATTTATAAGTATAAAGTCTGCTTCAAACGTTTCTATATCAACCGAAATAATAAAGCCTTCATTCCAACTATCATCGCCTTTACGATAACCACATATTGAGTTACCCTGTCCATAAACAATCCTACCAGTTTTATAATTTTCATAAGTTCCAATGCAATGACTATGTTGGCATAACACTAGATCTGCTCCCGCATCAATCATTTTTCTACATTTCTTTTGCAATAAAGGAGAGGGATACGCATAGTGTTCAATTCCACCATGATAAAAAACAATTATATGATCTACTAAATATTTCAAACTAGCAATATCTTCAAACGATTGATAAACATCAAAATGATTTGCGCCTGGTGATTTCTCACTTGCTAAATTAAATTCTTCCTCTGCAAAACTGATTAAACCTATTCTTTTATCACAAATATCAATTATCATAGGTTTTGTAGCATCCTTGTTATTTCTGCCAGCACCAAAAGTTTTAATTCCAACTTCATTACATTTATTTAATGTTTCTAAGACTCCTTCTTCACCATAATCTAAAATATGATTATTTGCTAGTGTAAGAATTCCAAAACCATATTTTTTTAACAGCTCTATATCCTCAGGGTTAGCCTTCAATGACGGTCCACATTTAGTAATTGGTTTTTCTTCATATGTAGCAGGACACTCCAAATTAGCAATTGCTATTTCTGATTGATTAATTAAATCAAGAATTTTATCTGAAACTGCAATTTCTCCTTTATCAAATATTTTTCTATAATCATTATCAGGGCAAATATCTCCCATTATAAAAATTTTTTTCCCCATATCCATCACTCCTCACTATCTAGCCCACATATTTTGCTATGTAAATCTTAAGATTTTTTCAACTCCCACATTTCTCCAACTATTTCATCATATGACTCTGGAACAAAATCTGGAGCTCCTCCCGCTGGAAAAAATGTTAATTCTCCAAAGTACACCTTTCCATTAGCTTGATATAAATCTACACGTACAAATTGAAATGGCTTGCATAAATCTTTTGCAATCTTCTTCATTTCTTCAAACATAGCTGGTTTAGCAACAACCAAATTAGGGTTATATGGTAATTCTTTTCCGAATGGCATTAAATTCCAATCCATATCATAAAAATTCCTTGTATTATAATCTGTATTTCTTCCTACCTCTAATTGCATAAAATAAGGTCTACCATTAAAGCAAAAAAACTTATAGTCTCTTAGTTCTCCCGTTTCATCTTCCAAATATTTTTCTACAACAATATTTCGTGGCATCCCTCTATATACCCATTCACGTCCACTCCATGAAGTATCCTGCTTTAACCAACTCGCCATCATCAATTTAGCTTTTCTAACATTTAAATACTTTTTATCTTTTACAATAATATTCCATCCACTTCCATGTGAAGCTTTCATTACAAAAGAGTTGGGGAATCTCGAAAAATCAATTTTCTTAACACTATCATATACACCATATAAATCATTTAGTAAATAGCCATACCCCTGTTTCCTTATGTAATCTCTCACTGCAAACTTATCTGCACATATCTGCATTAATGGTTCACGATTATTAAGTTTATACCACTGGAGCTTTTCACTAAATTTTTTAGGATCTTTCAAATTTAACTTACTCCCTCTAGATTTCTTATAATAATACTTCTGCACTGCTTTTTCATCCGAAACAAACATTGGTATAAATTTGCAAGCTAGAATATGATATTCACTTATCAAGTACTCTATCCAAAATTTACGTTTCTTACCGCTCATATTTATCACCTACTATCTTTAAATAAATTTTTTCGATTTTTTCTACTTCATATCGTGCGTCAAATCCACGTTCTTTAAATTTTTTTCTTATCTCGTCATGCGTAACAATTTTTACATTAAATTTTTCTATTGTATCTGCTAAACCACTAATATCATTTGCCTCAATATATGTAACCAGTCCCAAATCCATATCAGCTTCTTTAGGCACTCCTGTAGAAAGAATTACTTTTTTCCCTGCTGCTTGAGCTTCAAGTGCAGCTATTCCTAGTCCTTCAGTAATAGAAGGCATTACAAAAATATCAAAAGCCGCCAAATCATTATATATTTGCTCACTATTCCCCATAAAACGAACATTTTCTTCTATCTGTTCACTCTTGCAAATATCCACTAATTCTTCATAATATTCCCAATCAACAATCCTTCCATAGCATACAAAAATAATATTCTTACCTGTATGGATTAATTTTGAAATTGCCTTAAGTACAAGTTCATAATTTTTAATTCTGGATATTCTCCCAACTGAGCCTACAACAAGATTATTTTCTGAAATACCTATTTCTTTCTTTTGTATATTTCGTTTTTCCATATCACACAAATAGTCCTCAACTGAAATTGCATTATTTATTATAATTGCTTTATCAGGCTTATAAAACAATCTTTTTGCAGCATTAGTTGAACATGAGAAAAAATGATTTCCATACTTATTAACCAAAATTTTCATAGTAGCCAATTTAATTTCATTCATTGCATTAGATATTTTCGAACCTCGAAATGTAATATCAGCATGGCAATGTACAATTCTATGTTTGATTCCTTCTTCTTTAGCTACCTTTGCAATTACTCCTCCAATACCATTAAGATGACTATGAATAACATCAGGTTTTCCAACTTTATCTATCAATTTTCGTAATGCAACTGAATATTTTCTTACTCCTTCACCTACCGCTGGAAGATAATACATAGGAATCCCAATATCTTTTATTTCATCATCATAAATACCCTTTTGTCCATCTTTAGCACCATGAATAACTAAAACATGCCTTACCCTGCCAGTATGATATCTAAAAATATTCATTATTAAGCTTTCTGTACCACCAGCATCCATAACCCCATTCATATGCCAAACAGTAATAAGTTTCTCTTTTTCCATTTAAACAATACTCCTTCTTAAAATATCTATTGGCTAAATACCCATTGAAAATTATTCAAACTACTCATGATATAAATCTGATACGTAAAATATAAAAAATACGCACCTAAAATGATAATTTTATATATTTTTTTATCCTTTGCTGATTCTCGAGCAATCATTCTAGGTAATGCAAATACAGCATAAGTTTCCGTAAAGATCACCACACGAGCCAAATACGCACTATTGGATGTACCTATTAAAAATGCAGCATTCACAAAAAGCATCATATTATAAAATTCCGTTTCTGGGTTATTTTTCTTATGATATCGTCCATATGTAATAAAATAAAGTAAAATAGGTGCACAAGCTACTAAGATACGAAATATATTAACCTCTGTTTGCATATAAGAATACTCCGACTGGTCAACACCTTTGAAAAATGACATAGTATCTAAAATATAGTCATAAGAAAATTTAATTACAATAACTGATACAAAAAGAATACAAATTGTTCTTATATTTATTTTTTTTGTTGCTATAAAATAAACTGGTAACATCACAATAGCTGTTCTATGGAACTGCATAGCTACAATAACAACAATTAGCCATTTCCAAAATTTTTTTATATATATATAACGATGTCCAGCAAATACAACTGCCGCAGCTAAGTACTGTCTAATTGCCCCAAAAGAACCTGCCCATGTACCCACAAAAATAAACATTAAAACTGAAAAAACATAGTTATTACTATATTTTTTTATAGTATTCATAAATAATCCAATTGTAATTAATGAACATATGAAAAACATTGTTGCAGAATTGTCATATATAATTGATGAAATCTTACAAATTATCGAAAACCCAGGTTCATCCAATGATACAACATATGACCACCAAGTATCTTTTCGTAGTTCATATGCAGCAATATAATTATTATAGTCTGCTCCTACACGATACCTTAATCCCCCAACTAGAATAAGAATAACTGTTGTAACAAACGCAAAACAATAAAACATTCTAGTTTTTACAGCAAAATAATTCCTATTATCATCTTGATTATAACCAATTCCTGCTTGAGCTAGTAAAGACGTAATAATCACAGCAAATATTGTTATATAATATGTTAACATTTCTCACCTCTTTAATTTTCATTCATATTTTGGTTAAAAATCCTCTTAATATTCTTTAAAGCTGCTTCACTACTAAATTTTTCTTTATCAGCAATGCCTGCTTCAATAAACTTTTGTCTTAATTCATTATCATTAATGACTTGAAGAATTTTTTTCGCAAAACCATCTGTATCACCTAATTCAACAAGGAAGCCATTCACTCCATCCCTAATGATAGTTTCATGTCCTCTATTCCTAGTTGCAACAACAGGAATACCACAAGCCATAGCCTCGACTAAATTCATACCAAATCCTTCTCTAATACTTGTTGGAGTACAAATATCAGATGCTGCATACAAATTTCCAACATCTTCTCTCCACCCCAAAAATCGAATATGTTCACTAACACCAATCTTTTCAGCATATTTAGCAAATTCCCCCTTACTATGGTCAAATCCAGCAAGTACCAAATAAATATTTCTATCTTTCTGTAAAAGCAATTTAAGTATATCCATTAAGAATGTCTGATTTTTATTATGTAATAACTCTGCTAAATAAATAAGAACAGTTGCCTCCTGTGGAATATTCATCTCTCTTCTATATTTAACTCTGATACTTTCACGTTCTTCTACTTTAAAGCGAGACATATCCATACCGATTCCATCTATCTGGTATGCATTACAATTACAAAACTTTTTCTTTGTAAGCTGATAATCTTCAAGATTACACAATATAATAGAATCTGTCATTTTTGACATTATCTTTTCTATTGGATAGAAAAGTATCCAATTACGTTTTGGTGCATTTCTATAAAAGTGATAACCATGAGCAAAATAAATAACCTTGGTACCTTTTCTTCTAGCATTTCGAGCAGCTAACCTTGCTATCATTCCACCTACTGGAGTATGACAATATATTATGTCATAACCAACATTATCAATAATCCTTTTTAGCTCTGCAATTCCTTTAAAAGTTGCAAAAGTAAATGGTGAACGCTTATATGACATATGATATTGATTATCACAATATGGTACTTTATCCTGCCCAGAGCAAGCAACATCAACATACCAACCATCTTCTTTAAGCATCTTGATTGTTGGTACATGAAACTTAAGCACATGTTCCTTTGCCACGTTAGCTACTAATAAAATACGTGGTTGATACTTTTCACTTTTATTATAATTTTCGCTTTTATTCATTTCTAAATACCACCTTCTAAAACCCCTTCATATATCGCTACATTAATAAACTTTATTAAGAATAGTTGAATATCTAATTTAAAGTTCATCCTTTTGATATATCCTCCATAATATATAATTTTAAGCATGATAGGTAACATATATCTACTATCAACTTGTAATAAACCTGTTAATCTTATGCTCATACTATTTTCATCTACCTTATCTCTTCCACCTATCAATTCCTCTTGAGTAAATAGAAATGCTCTATGCACAACAAAGCTCATATCAGCTTTAATTATATCTCATACTTGAGGAACCTCATCAATACTAATCTTCCTTAAGAAAGCTCTCATCTTAGTAATAAAGTGATTTAGATCACTAAGTAAATTAGTTCGTACATTTGGTGTCTCAGTCCACATACTTCTAGACTCATGAATCTTGAAAAGTTGTTTATCCTCACCAACTCTAGTTTGCTTAAATAATATCTACCATAACTTCATGGCCAATTTTAGCACCTCTTCCTAAGCTCACTCTGGAAACTATGTGAACTCCATAATCTACTATGTAATCATGTTTAATTATATATTAAGTATTAATTATACAATCCTTACCAATACTAGTATTATCATTAATAATAGCTTGTGCCATGATAATAACTCCTTCCTTTATGTCAGCATACTGATTTACTACGCTTGTTGAATGATTTAATACCGATCTATTCTAACCTAAACCTTTAAGTATATTAGTGAGTTAAAGTCTTAATTTATTGTTTCCTAATGTAACAATCGTATCTGTATAATTCCTACTATGCAAATAGTACTCTGAAATAGTACCTACTACATCATGCCCTTGGATCTTCTTCTACTTACTTTCCATCATCTAAGAAATGAATCGTGCCATAACACTTGATAGATTTAACCACATCTACTACCATTTTTTCATTTCCACACCCTCTCAATATTACCACATACTCCAGTAATTAAAATTTTCACACTTCCACCACCTTATTTAATATCTTCCGTAACAACACTTCCAGTAGCAACTCTACTACCACCTGTTATATCTATACCTTGAGCAATCTTGCACCCTACTCCAATAAAAGCCTCTTGTCCTACAACATCATATCCACTAAAGCAGCTTCCCCATAACACGGAACTATAATCACCAATTACAGTATCATGTCCAATTCCACAATTCCCACTAATAATCACATGATTACCAATCTTAGTATTAACCGTTAATATAACTCCTGGATAAATAATAGTTCCATTGCCTATTTCTGTGTACTTACTAACCTTAACTGTTGGATAGATTACTGTAGCAAATTTATATTTTTCTTCTAACCTTGCTACAATATTCTTTTTAACATCACAATTTGCAATAGCAACTATAACATAAGGCTTAACTTCTAATTTATCTAAAGCTTCTATTCCCCCTAAAACCTTATATCCATTAAGATCTTTATTATGCATCTCTCTATTTTCATCAACAAATCCAACAATATTCCATGTAGAGTTAACTTCATTTATTTCTTCAATAATCCAAGCTACTTCTCTTCCAATTCCTCCAGCACCAATAATAACAATATCCTTCATATTATCACCTATGCTGTAAGTTCTTCATTATTATTTTCTGCTCTACCTTCTTGAACTCCATCGCTTTTAAGAACAGAAAGTACAGTCATAAAAATAATCTTAATATCAAATAAGAAACTCTTTCTATCAAGATATTCCTTATCAAGCCTAACCTTTAAACTTAAAGGAATTTCATCTCTTCCATTAATTTGAGCCCACCCTGTTAATCCAGGAATTAATTTGTGAACTCCAACCGCTGTTCTCATATCTCTTAAATCAATTTGATTATAAAGAGCTGGTCTTGGTCCTACTATGCTCATTTCACCTTTTAAAATATTAAAAAGTTGTGGTAATTCATCTAAGCTTGTCTTTCTTAGAAACTTTCCAACTGGAGTTATCCATTGATCTGGATTTTCAAGTAAATGAGTTGGTACATTAGGAGTATCAATTCTCATAGTTCTAAACTTATATATTTCAAATTCAACATTATCTTTTCCTATTCTTCTTTGTTTAAAAAGCATAGGTCCTGGTGATGTAAATTTAACAGCTAAAGCCACTATTAATATCACAGGAGATAGTATTATAATTGCAATTAAACTCATAAAAAAATCAAAAACTCTTTTCAAAATAGCTTCCCCCTTCTCCATATTTTTCATTTTACCTCTGAGGAATTATCACACCTCAGACGCTAAAAACTATTTCTATACTACCTTACTATTAACCTCATCCGGCTCCTTAAAAGTATCAACAACCATCTTTAATTGTTTCTTAAGTCTAACTTTACTTCCCTTAGTTGCATACTTTAAAAGTTCTTCTGTCTTTCTAGCAATATCATCAATTTCAAATTCTCTTCCTCTAAGATTAATTCTATTGATTACAGTTTCAAAAGATCCTTTAAGGTATATCATAATATCAGGAGCTTTCTTAGGAAGCGCTTCTAACTCTTCCATCATATTACCTAATAAATTTTCATATATGTTCATCTCTAAATCTGATATTCTACCTAGCTCCATATTTTTCTTAGCAAAATACCAATCCTCATATATTGATCTATCTAAAACATTATTATCAGCGTATAATGCTTCCTTAATACTCTTAAATC
>OHDD01000580.1_pt1 | contig 19459 bp, 10 predicted proteins | sample 1566941 | NCBI WGS metagenome assembly OHDD01 (sample SAMEA3879580, study PRJEB24766) | human gut metagenome | biome: human-associated habitat; feature: feces | place: USA | collected 1985/1987 | reverse complement strand
CACCACGGTGTTGTCCTTTGTAACGAAGATGAAGTTGGCTCCTCCGGTCTCCTCCACATTTGTTCTTGTGGCAGCGTCCAGATACATATTTTCATCATATAATGAAGCAATCAACGAACAGATCTGTCTTCTTGCGTTCTCATAAGTATTTGTTTTGACTGCTGCAAAACTTAGGAAGAGAACAGGATAGGTTCCTTGTAATTTCCGTAAATCAGCATTCTTTTCGATACTCAATCCTTCGAATAAATCCAAACGTTTCGCATATTTCACTGAAAAGAAACATTCCACCATACTCATATTTAAAGTCTTGCCGAAACGACGCGGTCGTGTGATCAAAGTTACATCGTCCTGCGAATTCCACCATTCTTTGATAAAGTCCGTTTTATCAATATAAAAACAATTGTGTTCACGGAGCGAGGCAAAATCCTGCTTTCCTATGCTGATTGTTTTCATGAATATCCCCCTTTAGGAAAATTTAAATTCTATCTACATGCTGCACTTATTGTTATAGTATAACAAACTTTTATCATAGATGAAACACAATGTTTTTCATCTCGCTTTCCTTGGATTCCCTTCCGGTTTTCTATGTAATCAGAGGGTCACAGTCCCTCTGCCGAAGGACTAACCGCCTACCGTTATGGTAGCACCCATGCGCAATTGTATCAGACAGAATTCAATTTATCAATTCCTAAAATATTTTTACCACCCTTTAATCTATCTGTTCGTTACTGTTCAGACGCAAGCTTGACACCACGCTGTCAAGCTATGCGCCATAGTATTAATTATTGAGTGATTACAGCCCATTTAAAATGCCTCGTAGAGGAATTTTAAATGGGCTGTAATCGTTGCTGGTAACACCGTTAGGTGTGAACAGTAACTTATCTACTTCTTATCAGCCGCCAGTATCTGATCGATCGTCTTCATCAGCTGCTTATATGACTCGTCATTATCAATACCGCCCATGATCGGCTCTCCGATAATATTTCCGTTACGGTCAAGCACGATTGTAGTCGGGAAGGCCATAATGCTTGTTGCATATTTTCCGGCTTCACTGTTGGAATCAAGGGAAAGATTCGTATATTTTGCACCCTGCTTCTCTAAAATACTCTTAGCTTCAGCAATTCCATCCTCATTTCCGTCAAGAGAATCTGTATTGATACCAATTACCTGTCCGCCCTTTTCCTTCAGCTCCTCATTTAATTTATTCAGTTCCGGAAGCTCCTGTACGCATGGAGAACATCCATTAAACCAAAAATTCAAAACCGTGACCGCATTCTTTGAAATGATGCTGCTGTCCACGTCATTTCCATCCAGATCCTTTGCCTTAAACTCCGGAAATACGCTTGCTCCCTCTTTGCCGGAATCCTTATTTGATGCATTCGCACTCTGCTTCTCAAGAAGTGGCTGAAGCTCATCCTCAAGCTTTTTGATTTCTTCAACATCTTCCTTCAAAGACTTGAGTTCATCATCGGTAAACTTATCCTTAATTTTGTCTAAAGAGTTTGCCAGAAAATCTCCGTAATTCGTAGCTGTCGCATCCTCGACAGTTGATTTGTCAATGCTGTTAAATACCTTCTCCCATAAAGCCTTATGGTTTTCAAGAATACTGTTCTCTTTCTGTGTCAATTCATTAATCTTTGCATCCAGATCTTCTGCTTCCTGCGTTGACATCTGCGACTCTGTTGCTGTATTTCCCTTGTTAGCAGAATTTCCGCACGCACTTACTCCGAGTACCATCGCTGCAATAAGCAGCATCACTGTTAATTTTTTCATTTTATTCTCCTTTATTCTCTTTCAAATTTGTTTTACCTGTTCCAAATCCATATTGATAGTGAATTGCTTCCGTCGGACATTCCTTTATACACATGCCACAGCGGATACATTCCGTATGGTTCGGATGCTTTGTGACATCCACGTCCATCTTGCAGGCTCTCTCACATTTGCCGCAGGATACACATTTATCCTCATCCACCTTCATCTGCAGAAAAGATACCTTATTGCAAAGCGCATAGATTGCGCCCAGCGGACATATCCATTTACAGAATGGGCGGTAAAACATAAGGCTTAGGATTACAAAAGTAATAAGTATACCGAATTTCCATGTAAACAGTTTGCCAAGGGCCGCTCTGATACTTGCATTGGCAATCGAAAGCGGAATCGCTCCCTCCAGCACTCCCTGCGGGCAAAGATATTTACAGAAAAACGGATTTCCCATTCCCAGTGAATTTGTCACCAGAAGGGGTAGTAAAATAACAAAAATCAACAACACACCATATTTTATATAACGAAGCGGCTTAAGCTTTTTCGTTGAAAATTTCTTAAACGGTATCTTATGCAACAGCTCCTGGAACCAACCGAACGGACACAGAAATCCACAGATAAATCGTCCGAGCAGTACACCTAACAGAATTAAAAATCCTGTAATATAATACGAAAATTTAAACTTGGATGAGCCGATGACTGCCTGCAAGGCACCGATCGGACACGCCCCGGTTGCAGCCGGACAGGAATAACAATTCAGTCCCGGTACACAGACGGTCTTTGCATCCCCTCTGTAAATCTCTCCTTTAAAGAAGTTCGGCAGATGGATATTGGTAAGAATCGTTGCCACGGCCTGAATCCATCCCCGAAAGTGCGCCAGAAACTGTGATATTTTATGTTTTTTCTTATCCAATTCCAACACACTCCATACATAATTTGATTGCCTTTGAGAGTACCGTGGCTGTCTCCCCGCGCATCGCACCGTATCCGATCATCAGGATCGCTGCTGCCAGAAGCGTGATCTGCGCTGCTGCTCTGTTTATCTGTTTCATATCCTTTCCCTTCCTAAGTTTTAACATTTTGTCGTTGTTTACGATGATAATAGATTAGCAAAGGAATATGAACACCCTGTGTTTGAAAAAGGAAGATATCTTTAAGATTTGCGCTCTAATTCTTAAGAAATTATTGAGAACTTCTCAAGCAGTCCCACCTTATTACAAAGCAGTTTTCGTATTTTCCATGATAAACGGCTTTGCCTCTTCCTGTCCCCACGAGATATCATACATTCCCATCAGGTAATTTTTCAACTGCTTTCGGTTATCAAACTTTAGCACCTGATAAGGCAGGGAAAAGGACAGCTTTTCCACAAAAAGCAGCTTCTTGTCTTTCGTTGGCATCAATACACCGGCATGACCGATGAATAGTTCATTCTCATTTTCCCCGAAACTGGAATGAAATACAACCGTAATCAGAGATGCTTTCGTTCCGGAGATTTTTACCTCATTTTGCTTCCACGCTTTCTTCTGCTTTTTGATGTGTGTATCGACATCCGTTGTATAAGACGTATTTAACGTAGAATACAAGGTCTCAAAAGCATGTTTCTGCTTCCTGGTAAATTTCTTTGCCGGCGCATGTTTAAGCGCATCCTGATCCATAAACAGATTCGACGCATTTACCTTTGCATCTGCCTTCACCGAGATCTTGTCTTTCATCAGATCAAATGCGGTAATGCGGCAATTGTATCCAATAAAATCCGGATATTTTTTATTCCACAATTCCATGATCTTGTTCTCATCATACTGCGGATTTTTTGTCGAAAGCTTCTTAAACCCTTTCTTGACAAGTCCGGTGTTTTTGATCGTTTTATTATAATCCTTTACATCGGAATGTGTGAATAACTCCTTTGCCTATCAGCCCTTTTAACAATAGAGCTGACACATTTTTCTTTGCCACATTGTAACATATCCGCTACGGAATACAACTTAAGTTTTCTTTAAGACGCCATCTGGTCGATTTGCATTACCTCACATTTCCGACAATCAACGCAAAGTATCCCCACAGTCATCTTTATTTCTTGCAGTTTCGCGTTGTTAAGATCAAAACCGCTGAGAATACACAGGAAATCTATTCCCGCCTGATTCTGTACAATTTCGGCATTTTTATCGCAAACGAAGCGGCAGAAAAAAACCGGAAAAAGAAACGGGATACTCCCTATGCGCAAATCATTGACAGCATCCTCATCTATGGAAATTTTTCCAGCGGTCTCCTTGATAAAAGCTTCCTTTAATAGGGTCAGACCCCAATGTGGTCAACCTATATTGTCATCAGATAATTTCTTACGCTCAGCTCTACTCAAATGCTTATGACATACATATTTGTATATAGGTTTCTCAGAGTTTTTATCAAATTGATAATATTTTTCCCCTATATAACTAATACTACGTGTATTTTTCATAAACTTATCCGCCTTTACCTCAAAAACATCATTACATTTCTTTTTTCATATGGTTAATATATACTTCTACACCAACAGCTGTTTTTAAATCATACATCTGATTCATTTTTGCAAAATAATTTGAAATAATTTCTTCATCCATTTGGTTTCTACTTGCATCATCCTCTGCCAGACCTTTTCTGGCAACAATCCATGGCTCCTCAAGATGTGTTAAATCTTTTAAAAACCATGCATTATATATTCCAAATGTATTCATTACAAAATCAGTAACTGTTTTTTCCTCTTCTGAAAGCAGTTCACTTATATAATCCTTCGACAAATTGAGTTTTATTTCTTGTTTACCAAACTCTCTATATTTTTCATAAACAGATGGAAAAACCGGTCCAAATTTCCACGCTTCACATGGTTCCAATATAAAAGATTCACCTTCAAATATTTTGCTTATCGCCTTTACATAATAAAGAATTTTTTGTAATAAAAGATTCGTAATCTCTCTTCCGGAACTTATAATATATAAAGCAATCTTCTCAGCAGAATTATTATATTTCTTTTCTGTCTCGCATTTTTCAATTGCCCTTTTTACCTTATTTACAGCTACCACAGAAACTTCTTTACTATTTGACTCAACATATTGTTTCATCTTCTGCTCATCTCGTAATACTTGAAATAAAATATTTGAATATTTAACTGAAGGTAATTGTCCATCAAGATATCTTGTTATTGTAAGTTCCCCAACCCCCAACAGTTTTGATAAAGGTCTTTTTTCAATATCTTTAATTACAGTTTTTGCAGGGCGTCTGAAAATATGGTATAAAACTCTTTTACGGCATTTGCTGCATAAAAGTTCTTTCCCACACTCATTGTTTTTCTCCTTCATCTTACTCTGAGCAATTATCTTGCTCATGGGGCTCACGTACCTCATCTCCTTTCCCCAGAATAAAAAAAGGGCAGTGTCTGAACAACATCGCCCTTTGTTTTTTATAATTATACTTCCGAAAGGAATCTGTCAACTGGTTTATGCAGCAGCGTCCACTTCGTCATCCATATATCCGTCATCGGCATTTTCCGAATCATCATCCAAATCATCGTTCCAGTCATCCTCTGTGCTGTCTGTGATAACAACCTTGCATTTCCACACCATACCATGTACTTTTGCTTTGACTGTAACCGTACCGCTGCTATATGGTATCAGTATGCCATCCTCTACCTCGCATATATCGTCATCAGAAGATGTCCATTCCACGTCATGACTGCATCCCTTCAGATCCAGAGAAACCGTATCTTCCACGTCCATCTCCACTACTGTCTTATTCAGTTCCGGCGTTTCTACTGTCACCTGACAGGATTTTTTCTGCGTTCCCTTCTTTACCGTAATGGTTGCCTTGCCTTTTCCTTTTGCGACCACTTTTCCGGCGGAGACACCAGCCACCGCTGTATTACTGCTGCCCCAGGAAACGATTCCTGCACCACCCTTTACCGTAAGTTTCCTGCTCTGTCCTCTTACAAGCACAATCTTTGTACTGCTGATCGACAGCGGACTTATCTTCGGTCTGGTGTTCTTTTTCTTCGTTGTCTTCTTCGTGGTTGTCGTGGAAGATTTCCGCGTCTGCGAATATCCGCCCGATGAGCCAAAACACTTCTTGCACGGTGTCAGACCGCGTGCCAATGCATTGGAAAGTGTCGTCTGATAAAAATTTCCCCGCCCGCATTTGTGGGTATGGTATTTACTGCCGGTTGGCGTCACATAGACCATTGTCTGTGCCTGTGCCGTTACCATGCCGGCACTGTCACCGACTGGCAAAATCATCATAAAAAATACAAGTGTAAAACTTAGAATTGTTTTTTTGATTGTTTTCATCAATTGCCTCCTTATCTTTTCCTCCGCTTTAAACATGTCTTATATTTTTATCATACGCCTTCTTATTTTCGAGTACAATACCATTTTCCCAAATTGACAATTCGCGTTTTGTCAAAAAACAATCTCCTGCATACCATAAGGAAAAAGGAGTTTTTTATGCTCGCTCCTCATTTTATCCAGCTCTTAATATCTTCACGTCCTGCCGCTATCGCCAGAATAAAGCCACTTGTGAATACTCCTTTTGTGTTTTTCTTCGCAGTTAATACATTAAGGGACACAAGTGGTTTTTTCAATATGTTGTTATTAATTTATGGTGCTGGGCTTCCACCATTATGCCAGAAGCCTCTATTTTATTTCTATTTTTTCCTGATATCCGGCCAGCCGGTCCAGGCGCATTTTTTCTGCCACCGGAAATAACTCTGTATCCGTGATGCGTTCCAGACTTTTTATCCGTTTCTCGGAAATTGTTTCATTCGACTTGCTTTTTTCATAATCCTCAACTGTCATGTGCCAGTAATGAAATTCTCCTGCATAATACTCAGAAATTTTCTGCGCAATCAAAAGCCCCTCCGGATCCAGATCTCCCGCATAATATACCACCGTTCCCGATGCCGCCAGAAGATCTAACGTAACAAGCCCTGCCAATCGCGGCTGCCCGTTCATACACATACAGGAAACCTGCTTTGTGTGCCCTGCGCAAAGGCCTGCAAATACGGACGGATTTTCCACGATATACATTTCATTATCTTTGCAAAATATGCTGTTCCACTTTGAAAGGACTGCAAGCGGAATCTGTACCATATCATCCTCCTGCCAGAACCCTTCCATCCCCATATGCAAATCACCATCCTTTTTCTGAGCCTTTACATGCGATAACATCACATAATTTGATATATCATCAATAAGGATTCCCTCTGCCAGAAAACATCTTTGCCGGAAAAATGCCGGAAAAATTTCCGATTTCTGTGGGAATACCTTTCTCTGCCGCAATTCCATCTGGATCACCTGATACAAAAAAGTTCCCCAGGAACCTTTTTGATCAAATGCATGTGGATTTCCAGTGATTTCCGTTGCAAAAACAGCAAGATACTTTGTCTCGTTTTTTCTGAATGGAAAACAATTATAGATTTCTGCACCAAGCATCAAAGACTGCTCCCACTCATTTAAATTTTTTATGTGACCTGCCTTTATCACATCCAGCAGTTCTGACAAGACTTTTTCCACAGGTGTTCCCTGATATTTTTCCTTCCAGTGTTGTAAAAAACGGTCTTTTTTCTGTTCTTCCAACTGTCGTTCTTCTTTTTTACCTACCAGTTTTTCCCGAAAATATAACTCCAGCAAATGCTCTGGTGTCATATTAGAAAACCTGCTGCTTAGCAATGCCTGCGAAAAACGCTCCGCTGATACCGTCACACTCTTTTTCCCATGGAAACTCTTTGCAAAAAATCCCTCAAGTCCTTCGACTTCCTCCGCTGTAATTTTTTGTAGCACAACTTTTCCTGAAAAAGATCCATAAGACCGGTACTTTTCCCAAAATCCACGAAAAACTCTGTCCCACACGGGATTGGATTTAAAATATGCGATACAATTATTCTCCTGCTGTCTGTTCAATCTCTGCCCTCCGTTGTTCTACAGCCTCTTCACTTTCCATAAGTTCTCTGGAATGCCCATTCCACACATAAGGCATCACGGTCACAAATTTTGCATTTTCCGGTCGTATTAACTGGTAGATGGCAAGCGCGTCCAATGTATCACAATCTCCCCAAAGTACCTGTGAATTGATAATAAAATCAAAGGAAAACTCTGTCATGAGACGGAACATGTCACGGATGTTACGGTTATCAACTCCAGCAAATGCCTCATCCAGCGAAACCAGACGCGGTGCGTCTGCACGTCCTCCCTGATATTTTGCAACAACTGCGGAAAACAGCGGTACATACATAGACATCGCTTTTTCTCCGCCACTGAAGGTTCCAAATACACTGTTGGTAAGCTCCTTAACCCGCTCTCCCTTTTTCTGGGAAAACAGTTGAAATTCAAACCACTTACGATAATCCAACGTCTCTTTCATAACCTGGTAAAACGAAATCATACCGCCACTGTCCGAGGCTCTCCTTCTTGCTTCTTCGACTTTTGAGCGAAAATGTGTAGACAGGCGTGCGGCCTCTTCTTCACTCATTAACCGGTAATCCTTCTTTAACAATTCTACCAGTTCTTTTGTATCCAGCTGGTTTTCACTCTCTGCCGTCTTGCTGCGCCAGCGAAGGCTCAGCTTTAAGCCACTCGATGTGTTCATGCTGCCCATCAATGCATTCATCTTTTCTACCCATGCATTGGAAGCATTAATTTTGCCGCGGATTTTACGGCTGACCGTATTGGCCAGAATATCTTCAAACAACTCACGGTCCCCCGCTTTAATCAGATCCTGTAACTGTGCGATATCTTCTTCCAAATGTGCCAAAAGCCGTGAAAATGGAAGCTTTATCCCCTGATAACGCGCTGTGAAATTCTGACGGACAGCCTCGGCTTCTCCCAATGGCCGGTTTTCATCTAGTTCTTTAAATAATTCCCCCTGCATCACCTGATACTCATTTAAAAAGCCCCGGTTTTCAAAATAAATCTGATTCAAACTCGTAATTACATTTTGCTTTCCAAGCGATTTCGTATCAGCCTCCAGATATTCGCAAATACTGTTTACGTCCGTCTGCATTTCTTCTGGAAACCTGACATAAGCAAGGGCAAATTCTGCCTCGTAACATTTCCCCCTCCAGATACGCTTTTGTTCCAGAATCTGTTTCTGGCTTTCGCCTGCTTCTTCCTGCTTACGCAATGTATCCAGATGCTCCTTTATTCCGGCGCGTTTCTGCAGGCATTGGTTCAGATGCTCTGGATATTCCTTCAGCCATGTAATACAGGCATCCAGCCGTTCCCTGATCTGTTCGTAATCCGTCATTTTCAATTGCTCCACGATGGATGCATGTTCTTGCTCCAGCTTTACAAGGTGACGCTGCGCACCTGACAGATCATAACGGATTTCATCCAGATCTGCATCAATGCTTTCCAGACGCCTGGTCAGATCTTTCATATGCCTTACACTCTGTAAAAACATTTCATGCGCAGACTTTAACGCGATCAGATTCTTTTCATACTCTGCTGCCGCATCCTTTGCTTCCTGAAATATGGCATACGTACATTGCAGATACAACTGCTGCGCAATTTCTATCGCTTTCTTTTTCTTTTCCTGTATCTGCTCCGAAAGTTTCTTCCAACGCTCCTCGATCTCCTTACACTCTGCCGTTTTCGTTTCATATTTGTGCTGCTCCTGCACAAGCATCTTGAAAGCTGTACGTATACCCGTATCCTGCGGCAAAGCCTGATATTCCTGCTCCAGCTTCTGCATCCGGATTACAATCCCAGCCTTTTTTGCTTCCAACTGGTTCATGCTGCTTTGCAATCCCTGAATTTTTTCTTTGCAGACTCTGATCTGTTCCTGACGATTGCGTTCCCGTGCCCGCGCACCCAGGAATCCTGCTACATGCTCTCCTGTAATCGTTCCAGACAAAACGCCCATCTGATAAATACCTTCTGAAGAAACCGAAATCATACTCTCCTCATTATATGCAATACCAGACAAAATACCAGTAAGACGCTGATTTGAGAAAATATCATTCATGGAATCATTCAATTCCAAAACGTCCAGCAGACTCTTTCCACTGTAAGACTTCTGGACGAACAGATAACGGTCTTCGCAGCCTTCTTCCATCGTCAGCACCTGTTCCCGGTAAGACGCATCCACGACTAGTGCATCCAGAATCCCCATCGAAAGCAAAGCCTCTTCCAAATGATTGCATTCCTGTTCTGTCAGGGAATCCCCAAATTCGATTGCTTTATAAAATTCCTGATACGGAATCTTCAATGCATCCAGACGCTGCCGGTTCTTTCTAACCGCTTCGGAACGTTCCGGCTGTGGATCTTTTGCGTTTTCCCATTCTGTGAGTTCTGCTTCTGTCTGTTCCTTTTCCAGACGTTTCTGCTCATACTCTTTTTCTTCTTCCTGCATTTGCAGTTCCAGCGGGTTTTTATAAGAAAACCAGATATCTGTTACCGTTTTCCGCACCTCCGCAAAATCAGAAGTTTCTTTAAAATCCTGTGCATATCTGCTACAGTCTTTCAGCTGTTCCGAATCAAGAATAAGCTCTGTATTCGATCTGTTCCATGCATATAAAGCCTCTTTCCATGCATTCTGCTCCTGAACCAAAAGCATGTCTTTTGCTGACATATCTCTTTGTATCGCATCCAATTCTTTCTTTATTCTGTCTCTTTGCTTTAAGAGTTCTTCTGCCTGTGGTTCCAGTAAATTTGTTTCCTGCAGAATTTGAAATGCATGATAAATTTTATTTTTCACATCTGAGAATTGCTTTTCATGCGTATCAAATGCAATTGTTTCTTCCAGATGTTCCTCACACTCCGTCTGAAAAAAACTATGCTCCTCAAAAGCCATGCTCTCTGCCTCTGTCTGCATTTCTTCCAAAAGCTCTCCCAGCTCTTTTTCTTTTTCAAATTTACGATTTTCTTCTTCTCTTTGCTTTTCTTCTTCCTCCCTGTACTGTTCCTGCTTTGCCTCCAGGGTTGCATTTTTACTGTCTATAATGCTCTGCTGACGCTTCATTTCCTGTGCAAGCTCGGCTTCCCGGTCTTTTAAGCCGACTGCATCACTCTTACTTAAAGATTCTCTTTCTTTTTCCATTGCATCGTGCTTTGCCTGCATTTCTTCAAGCTGACCAGATAGTGATGTGATTTCTTCTTCACTCCCTGCAATGTCTGTCTGACGCTTTTTTTGCTCTTTGTCAACTTCTTCTATATCATCGCAGATTTCCTGATATTTTTTCGCTTTTTCATATAATGCCAAACGGTTGTATTTGTCATACACGTTCTGGATTTTCTGCGCGGCCTGCTGCGCCTCCCTGCGGCTTTTTAAATTCATTGTCATCTGATCCATATTTTCGATAGCATCCGACATCGGACGCAGATCATCATCCGAAAGCGGCTGCAGGGAATCACTTAAAATATCATTAATCACAGAAGGTTTAAAATCTTTTGACAATTTCGGTGTACGCAGCTGAATCAGCAGATCAATCATCTCTTTGTATTCCTCTACCGTATCAAATCCAAAGATCTGACGGTTTACGTATTCCATATAATCTGCCTGACGGTCAAACACCTGTCCCCCTGCTGCAATGCGGTTTTCCAATTCTTTTTTGGAAAGTGTCACCTTCTCATTGGTTTCTTTGTACAAAAAGAAATCGGCACCCACTCGTCTTCCATCCGTCAGTGAAAAATACCATTTATCCAATGGCTTTCCACGCCGTGCCCGGATTCCCATACCAATCGTCAGATAGTTTTCCGTCTCTTTTCGCTTAAACTCCAGATACAGATAGCCGGTTCGTTCTTCCCGTCCATCATCCTCTTCCAGCAGATAACTGCTCATCTTCCGGTCTCTCGAACCAAACGGATCCAGACGTTCCGGACTCATATTTCCGTCCAACAAAAGCGGAACCACACTCTGCATCGTTACGGATTTACCGGATCCATTGGATCCTCTCAGCAGCATCCGCCCCTTTACAAATGGAAATTCCTGCTCGTCATAATACCAGAAATTAATTAGTCCGATCTTACTGGCCTGCCATCTACTACTCATTTTCTCTTCCTCCCGCAAAATCTTTCGGATACGTTCCCTGCAGCTTCCCGGCTGCCGGATATATTTCCACCTGATGTGATGCTTTGTCCCATTTGATAAACATCCACAATTCGATGGCAGCCATCACCGTGCTGAGGAATTCGCTGTCCGGCATTTCCCTGTAATTCTTGGAAAATCCCTGTCCATACTTCTGTCGGACACTCCGTATCATCTGTTCAAACGATACCGTATCCACAATACCAATCTCATTCTTTTGTATGTTCCATTCTTTTTGTTCGATACGTTTTCTGATTTCAGCCAGACACAAAAGAATAATATCGGAAAGCACATTATTTCCAGGAAACGTATTTCCCATCCGGCAGTCATCCTGAAGCATCACATAGGCACTGCCTCTATGAATATGTACATGGCAGTCAAAATTCTGCTCAAGATCTTCTGTAAGGCGGTGTCCATAATATTTCAAATACTCAAAATCTTCTTCTGATCCATCCCGGCGATACATTCCCGGTGCAAATAGCAAACGCTTATACACCCGATGTCTTCTGGCAATTCCCCGGTCCTCATCCATTGCAAACCAGTCACTCTCTAAAAAATCTTTTGGACTTCCATAATCGGTAATGTCCTTTGAAAAATTACGCATAAAATAACGGGATGCTCCAGTATTTTCATACAGCACTTCTCCGGCTGCATCTTCCATAAAAGCATCATCCGCTCCATCCGTAATGCTGACAATTCCCTGTGTCACTGCATAACGTAATACCTTAATCAGCCGCCTCCGGCTTGTATATACGGTCCAGTCTATGGACTCTCCCGGCATATTTGCAGAAATGTACTCGGTAAGCTGCGATAAAATAAATTGTTCCTGCGTGTCTTTTTCTTCCAGAAACATAAGCAAAATACAGAGAAACGCATACTCTTCTTTGGAAGAAAAATCTAAAATTCCCATAAAATTCTCTGGAATTACCGGAATCTTTTCCATCTTCACCATCAATGCATTTTCTGTCACCTGACATCCCAGCTTATCCGATGCATATTTGCGAATATCACCAATTGCATCTCTCAACTGATAATACAATTCTTTGTTTTCCGATTTCAGTACCCATCGTTGATTCAGTAATACCTCCAGTTCCTTCATCATCCTTCCTCCTGAAATACAATCGCAAGTTTTGGCATGGTAAAACTGCCATCCTCGCAATGCACGACACAGCGTTCTTCTTTCCTGCTCATATCAAGCGTATAGTACCTTCCCTCTTCCGTTCTTGCAGCACCTGCCGGATTTTCCATTGCATCTGAAATCCACTTCAACAGGATTTCCCGCACATGCGGCTCAAGAACCGGCAGCGTAGAAAAGTCTATTTTCCCATCCGACTCCAATTCCCGGAGTTTGCGCATATCTTCTTTTTGCTTTTTAATCATCTGCTGTCTTGTTCTTTGCTTTTCTTCTGCTGCTTCCCGGATGGCACTGCGGCTGGACTTCTCCCTATAAGTTCTCACACGCGGTTTCAATGTTACTTCAAATGGACGTTCTTCATAAACACTCTGATTCATACTGTCCGTCTGGCGGACCAGATCTCCCTTTAGATGATATGGTTTCTCCAATCCAAAAACCATGGCAGACATCCGGTGTGCCTGCTGTACATCCTCACACTTTAAAAACAGTTCTGCTACTTTACGGTATTCTTCTCTTCGATTGGCTCCAAACGCATTTTTCTCACTGAGCTGTGCCGCATACCTTGTGATTCTCCGGATAATTTCATTGGTTGCATCAAAAAGTTTACCAGCCTCATTTTCTTCTCCATTAGAAGAAACAAACCATTCATAAATACTCTGAAACCGTCCCTTTGTTTTTTCTTCCAGCAGCTCCCGTGAAACTTCCACATCCATGCGTGGAATCAACATTTCATACTGCACGATTTTTTCAAACACCTGCTGCTTATTTCCGTCTTCTAATGTGCGCAAATCTTCCTCAATTACACCAACATTGCGCTGTAATCCTTTGATAAAATTGCGCAGATACTCGACCAGTCGATCCTTAAACACCAGAAACTCTTTTGTGTGCATCATTTCTTCTGCTTTCACACTGTTCAAATCACGGATATAATCCTGATAATTCTGGTTCAGACGCACAAAATCATTGTTCAGATCATTCCACCAGGTATAAACTTTGTTTAAATCTTCATCCACCATCTGTGGAAAACGCGAAATGTTAATTCGAATCCGCTCCAAAAGTGTCGGCTCCAAAGATGCGCCTTCAATAAAAAGATTCTCTAAACGCAGCACCAGACGTTCAATCTCCACACTGTACTCCGACATCTGATACCGGAATTTTTTATTCTTAAATTCTTCAATCGATGATACTTTACGTGTATCCTGTATCGTATTCAGATTTTTCCATTCCACAAGCATTGCCAGATCCTGTTGGCACTGTTCCAGCTTATACTCCGCAAAAAACGGATCCTGTACCATCTGGGCATATACTTCCTCCTGGTACAGCCAATAACGGAGTTTTTCATAATTTTCAAAAAAAATGCGCATAATGCAGCGATACCGGCTGACATTATCCGCATTCAGATATTTTGCTTCTGTAAGTGCCTTGGTTAGCTTATCTGTTACCTGCACAACATTCTCCTTAGTGTCTTATCTACAATCCATTTTAATTTCTGCTACATGATCAAAGTATACCATAATTTTTCCTCTTATGCTACCCAGATAACTCTTTTCTTCTATCTGTATTATTTTAATCTGAATAAACTCCACGCCGGCATCTCTGCCGGCGTTATTACCCTCTTCCGCTTTTTTTCATCAACTCATAATATGTACCAGATAAATTCCAAATGCACAAATCGAAATATTTGTAGCTATTTTCCCAGATATAAATTTCATTCTGGAAATCAAAAAAAAAATTGAAAGGTCTGCCAAAATCAACGGTGCTGCGTTACACCATACATTGTAATCTACTCCGTGCTGGCGATGAACATTGAAATTTCTCTCCGCTATCTCAAACATGCGGCCGGGATTCTGTACTTTCATCCAAAACAACCAGAAAGTTCTTCATGCGCAGGGATTCCAGCAGGCACATCTGTTTTTGGCTTTTTGAGTTCAAAATATCGGATATTTGACAACAACTGAGCTATCGAACAAAACTTCGAACAACTGACTTAATGGCATTGCCATTGTTTTTCCATTTGTTCCTTTGATGAATCTTCTTTTTTATCTTCTTCACCAGTTCCTGAATCTTCTGGAAAGATTCTTCGCTGATTGTATGTTCCATCCGGCATGCATCATGATTTGCAGTTTCTGGAGATACCCTATCAGTTCTAAGAATTTATTAAGAAATTCTGCCGTTCTCCATTTCATATACTACATCGGCCACGTTCATTGTGGATACTCTGTGGGATACCAGGACAACCGTTTTCTTCTTGGCCGATTCTTTCAATGATTTTAAAATGATTCCCTCGTTTAAAGAGTCGAGGTTCGATGTAGGCTCATCGAGCAGGATCAGAGGGCATTCATGGAGAAATGCTCTTGCAATTCCGATTCTCTGTTTTTCACCACCGGACAGCGTATCACCCAGTTCTCCGACTTCTGTATCATATCCTTTCGGAAGTGTCATTATGAAATCGTGGATAGACGCTTTCTTTGCAGCTTCCATAATCTCTTCTCTGGATGCTCCCGGCTTTGCGATTGCGATATTGTTTGCAATCGAATCATGGAACAGGTGCGTTTCCTGTGTGACATAACTTTCCATATCTCTCAAATGCTTGGTCGGAATCTTGCGGACATCTGTACCGTCTACCGATACACTTCCATCCTGCACATCCCAGAACCGCATCAGCAGTTTTAAGAGCGTAGATTTTCCGGAGCCGCTCGCACCATGAATCCCTGTGATTTTACCCGGCTGTAATTTCAGTGAATAGTTATCTAAAATAACCTCATTATCATAAGCAAATGTTACATGCTCTGCCTCTGCTCCTGTAAATTCATGTTCCATGCTCTCTGCACCGGAAGTTTCCACGTCACCCGGAATTTCTTCCACAAGCGGTGTCTCTTCCAGAAGAGAAAGAACACGCTCACCACTTGCCAGTGTCTGGTTCAGGTTATTGGAAAGGCTTGATAATGCTACTACCGGTCCGAAAGAACCCATCATTGCGATGGTGCAGGTTAAGATTCCCTCGAATCCCATCGCACCTTTGTCGTACAGCCAGATCGTCAGTGCAAGCATTCCAAAAGATGCAAGCAGGATAACCATGTTCGTAAATGAACGCTGTGAGCCTTCCATTTTGCTTAATGACTCCTGCATTCCTGCAAGATTTTTGGAATGCTCAGACATCTGCTCTTTTCTCTTTTCACCCTGTCCGTACTGGATGGTCTCGTCCAGTCCATGTAAAGAATCCAGAACAAAACTGTTCAGTTCTCCGAAGTTTGTCCGAAATTCCATTCCCTTCTGGCTTCCACGTTTTCCATTCCACATCGGGATGACAACACCGACAATCAGATAAGCTACCAGAGCAATCACTCCTGCCAGCCAGTGATATCTTCCGATAAAAATCACCATAATAATTGAGGTCAGCGTTGCAATCGCAATCGGAGAAATGGTATGTGCATAGAACACTTCCAGTAATTCGATATCGGTTGTAATAATCGAGATCAGATTTCCCTTATCCCGTCCTTCCAATTTTGCAGGGCAGAGCTTTCTCAGTGCCGCAAACACTTTGTGACGGATGATTGCCAACAACTTAAATGCGATAAAATGATTACAATACTGTTCCACATAATGCAGGATTCCACGAAGCACTGCAATTACGATCATGACTGTAATAATCGTTTTTACTGGAGTAAATACCCGCCACATATTGTCCACCGGAACAATCATTCCGGCTACTCCTGTCAGAAGACCATGCATGATAACCTGTCCTGCCAGTATCGTCAGGAAGATTGCACATAAATAACCCAATGTTCCAAGGATGATTGCTGCCAGCATGATATGGAGCAAGGGTTTTACCAGACCAATCAGACTTCCCATGATCTGGATGGCACTTCTGCGTTTTGTTGTATTCGTATTTTCACTCATTATGCCATTCCTCCTTTTCCATAGTTTTCCAGTGCCATCTGGCTTTCATACAGATGTCTGTACGCACCATTCTGGCTCATCAGTTCGTCATGCTTTCCGCTTTCTTTGATTTCTCCGTCTTTTAAGAAATAGATCTTGTCAGACTTCACGACATTTGCCAGTCTGTGGGAGATCAGAAGTACCGTCTTTGTCTTTGCCAGTTCGTGAATCACATTCATGATTAGTTCTTCACTTTCTACATCGATATTGGATGCAGCTTCATCAAAAATATAAACCGCACTGTCTGTCCGAAGCAATGCTCTGGCAATTACCAGTCTCTGACACTGACCGCCGGACAGGTTGCTTGCTTTTTCCAACAACTGTGTCTGCAAGCCATCCTGTGTTTGTAAGAACCCTAAGAGATTCACTTTCTGAAGGACAGCTTCCATCTCTTCTTTCGTTGCGTCCGGTTTTGCCATCTTCAGATTTTCTTCTACTGTACCTTTGAACAGGTAGCTGTTATGGCGAACCAGAACAACCCTCTGCATCAGATTGGTTTCATTCACTTCATTAAGCGGTACGCCACCGATGATGATTTCTCCGTTATATCCCCGGTTCTTTGCTGCAAGGATTCCGGCAATCGTACTCTTACCACATCCGGATTCACCAACCAGTGATACAAAACTTCCTGCCGGAAGATTTAAGCCTATTCCTTTTAAAATCTCTCTGTCCTCTTCATAAGAAAAGTGCACATCTTTTAATGTAACATCTAACGCTCCATCCGGCAGTGTTTTTTCTCCAGCCTGTGGTTCCGGCAAATCTAAAATTTTGAAAATCTTATCACTCGCTGCCATACCATTCATTGCGATATGGAAGAATGAACCAAGCAGTCTGAGCGGCAGGAAAAACTCGCTGGCAAGCAGAACGATACATAACGTTCCTGCTACACTGATATTTCCTTTTAAGAATTCAGATACCGCAACCGCCATACCGATCGCAGCTCCACCATACGCCACAATATCCATCACGCTGGTTGAATTGAGCTGCATGGTCAGCACCTTCATCGTAATCTTACGAAAGTTCTGGGATTCCACATCCATCTCGTCTGCTTTCTGCTGGTCTGCCTGATAAATCTTCAATGTGGTAAGTCCCTGTAAATTCTCAAGGAACGAATCTCCCAGTCCAGTATAGATGCTCCAATACTTATTCAGTAATTTCTTTGCAATCTTCTGTACCACCACGATAGAAATCGGGATCAGCGGTACACAAATCAGCAGGATCACACTCGCTTTCAGGCTCACTCTGCAAAGAATGATAAATAAGGTCAGTGGTGCGATCAGGCTGTAAAATAATTGTGGAAGATATTTTCCAAAGTATGTTTCCAACTGCTCCACACCCTCAGTTGACACCTGTACGACCTCCGAAGAGGATACCTGCTCACTGTAGGAAGCTCCCAGCTTTAACATTTTCTCATAAATCTTTTCACGCAGAATCCGCTTTACATCCACACACGCCAGATAGGAAGACCTTGCTCCCATCCGTTCACAGATAAATCGGATCACCACAACCAGAACTAAAATCAGTATTGTCCGCTCAATGATCGGTACGGTTACTGCCCGGTATACTACCCGTTCCAGTAAATCTGCGATAGAAAAGACTGCCAATACCTGCGACAGGAGGGCTGCCCACTGCCACAAAATCGTATACACGATATACTTTTTTGCGTGGGACAACAGCCCCACCAGTCTTGTTTTAATCATAAGTAACTCCTTACTTTTTCTTCTCTTTGTTGCTACACACCAGATGCCAGATAGCAAGCACCGGATGATACAACAGCATCCTTGGTCCTGAAAACCGCATAACCTGCCTGATCTGTTCTCTCATCTCCGGCTTATAACAATGTACCTTACAATTCGCACAAAACGTCTTTTCTTCCATGAATGGACACTTTTGACTTCTTTGTTTTGCATAATCCGAAAGTTTTTGACAGTCAGGACACATCTGCCCTTCCTGTCTTTTTTCTTTCGGATGTTTTTTTCGGCAATACAGCCGGATCATCTCTTCCACGACATACTGTTCTTTCTGCCGTTTCTTTTCTACTTTGTCCATCTTACTCTACGCTTTCTGCCATTTCAGCTTCAGGCTTTTCTGTCTTAACTCTTAAGAAGAAGTATAACAGGTGGCATACCCACACAACTGCGATACAGATTCTTCCGATTGGTACATTCTTCACGCAGATAAAGCCGATTGCCATGACTACCGTTACCATTCCTGTCGTGTGAGTTCCATGTGCCAAATTCTATCGTATTCAGACATCAATTTCAATGTAATTCACATTTTATGACTCTATTCGCAACCATATTGGATTGCACTTTCAATTTGCAACTGTTTTCGATTGCGCTTTTACAGGAAGCTGTGATTTATTGTGTCAGGCACCATTGTTTTTTATCAATCTCAATTCAACCTCAACAAAATTTATTTTTTTCACCTAAACGGAAATTCTGTACAAATCATTCGATATAACAAAACGACCTCTCAAAAACAGTCGACTTTTAAATTAACTGTTTTTTGAGAGATCGTTACATCAGATTCTTATAGCAATCCAGCAAATAATCTCATAAATAATTGTCCCAGTCG
>OHDD01000578.1_pt1 | contig 19551 bp, 18 predicted proteins | sample 1566941 | NCBI WGS metagenome assembly OHDD01 (sample SAMEA3879580, study PRJEB24766) | human gut metagenome | biome: human-associated habitat; feature: feces | place: USA | collected 1985/1987 | reverse complement strand
TGGTGATCAGCAGCACCTCAATACCGGCCATAGCCAGTGCATTCAGCGCCCGCGCAGCCACACCACAGCTGGTGACCATATCCTCACCGAACAGATTCAGCTTGGAATAGCCTACGCTGATCAGGGGAGAAGCCTTGGCGTCCTTATCCAGATTTGCTGCCGAGATTGCTTTCATGACCAGCGGCAGGTCGCTGCTGGATGCCGTGAAGCTGAAGTCCATGCTGGTGCCGTGGGGAGCGCTCTGGCTGATCATATCCACCACTACGCCGGTCTCTGCAAAAATATCCAGATACCGGGACAGACTGTTGCCCCGGAACACTACGTCCTGCACGCTGATCATCATCAGGTCGGTCTCGATATTGATCTTCGATACTCCGTACATAAAAAGTCCTCCGTTCTGCCCGGGTTGCCGGACAACGCTCAATCATTTCACATTTTTATGTAAGTGCTAAAAAGGATGCACTGATATTATTTTGCGCGATTTTTTGTATCCTGTCAAGGCTGAAATCAGAATAATTTGCCCGCACACCATGCGCTGCCGCCAATTCCTGCGTGTAATCGCGCAAAAGGTAGGTGCGCACATTGGTTTTTCCGGTATCATAATGGGTCACGGTGGGGTGCAGCTGCGGCGCAAGCACTTCACACTGTACCGAGCCGTTCGGCTGGGTGGTCTTTTGCAGCTGCAAGGTCAGGATCGCACCCACCAACTGATCCGGGTGGCTCTGGGTGCTGAGGAAATTGCCCAGCGAGAAGGCGACAAAGCTTCTCCGCCCGTCCGCTGCGGTCAGCCACTGGGCATCCTGCAGCACATGCGGATGGGTGCCCACGATGACATCTGCGCCCCAGTCTGCCAGATTCTGCGCCAGTGTGCGCTGACTGTCCACGACGGCGTGGCTGTTCTCTACGCCCCAGTGCACTCCCACCACCACAAAATCTGCCTGCTGACGCGCCAAGCGCACCTGATGCTCGATCACATTGGTCTGGCTGGTGTAGATGACATTGGCTGTCATATTCTTATTCTGGCGGATACCGTTGGTGTGTTCAGTATAGGAGAGATAGGCGATGGTCACACCGTTGACGGTTTGCAGTGGGATGCGGTCGTAGTCCTCTTCGCCGCACCACAGACCGGTGGTGACTACATCCTCCGGCATGGACTCCCAGAATTGCAGAGTAGCCGCAATGCCGGACGCGCCCTTATCATAGGTGTGGTTATTGGACAGGCTGAACACCCGCACCCCGGCACGGTACAGCGCCCGCGCACAGTCGCCAGGGGTGGAAAAGCATGGGTAGGTGGAGGGTGCAAGGGTGTCGCTGCAAAGGGTCTCCTGATTGATCCAGTTCACATCCTGTTCCGCATAGAAAGGAGCAATGTGCTCATAGCAGTAATCAAAGCTGTACTTTCCGTCTTCGCCTGCCCGGCGGGCGGCCTGATTATAAATGGGAGAATGGATCAGGTTATCTCCTGTTGCGGAAAACCGGATGGTTTCCACCACAGGCTGCGGTTCAGGCTCCGGCTCCGGGGTCGCAACGGATGAAGCAGGGGATAACACCTCCTCCGGCGGCTCGACGCCGCCCACCGGTACATCTTCTCCCGGCAGCCTTGTCCAGATCCCCAGACACAATGCTATCACGCTCACAGCCAGAACCGACAGCACCACCGCCCGGAGCGTTTGTTTTTGACCGCGCTTACGGGCAGCCGGACGCCGCCGCTTTAAAGGCTCCTGCTTCATCGTTCACCTCTTCTCCCGGCATATGCCGGGCAGCTCGTTTTTCAAAGTGCAGCGATCAGATCGCCCATATCGTACAGACCCGGCTCTTTTTTTGCCAGATAGACCGCAGCATTCACTGCACCGTTGGCAAAGATGCTGCGGGAATAGGCGGTATGCCGCAGGGTGATCACCTCGTCCGGGCCGCAGAACAGCACCTCGTGGTCGCCCACGATGCTGCCGCCGCGCACAGAGCTGATGCCGATCTCCTTCGGGTCACGCTTCTGGCGCACGGAGGAGCGGTCGTACACATAATGGTACGCGCCGTTATTTTCCTCGTTGATGGCGTCGGCCAGCATCAGTGCCGTTCCGCTGGGGGCATCCAGCTTGTTGTGGTGATGCTGCTCCACGATCTCGATATCATAGTTGATACCCAGCACAGCAGAGGCGCGCTTGCACAGCTCTGCCAGTACATTGATGCCCATGGACATATTGGCGCTCTTGAACACCGGAACGCTGCGGGACAGCTGCACTACCTTCAGCTGCAGCTCCTCCGAAAGGCCGGTGGTGCACACCACGATGGGCAGCTTGTGGGTCTGGCAGTAGGGCAATGCCTTTTCCACTGCGGCAGGGGAACTGAAGTCGATGATCACATCGCCCTTGCCGTTCAGCTTTTCCAGACTGTCGTAGACCGGAATGCCGTTTTGCTCGCCGTCCTTCATATCAATACCGGCCACCACACAGCAGTCCTCCCGCTGTGCGATCATATCGCACAGCACATGGCCCATGCGGCCGCCAATACCCTGAATCACGATCTCTGTCATTGCTGTTTCCTCATTTCTATAATATGGCAGAATGCCCGGAAGCTGAAGATCCCGGGCATTCTGTACGCTGTTGTTATTCCTTGATCAGACCTGCAGCCAGCAGAGCCTGCTCGATCTTTGCCTTGTGGGCATCGCTGGGCTCTACCAGCGGCAGACGGCATTCGCCTGCGTTCCAGCCCAGCACGTTCATGGCATACTTGACCGGAATGGGGTTCACCTCGCAGAACAGAGCCTCCTCCAGCGGCAGCATTTCCAGCTGCAAAGCGCAGGCCTTGGCGGTATCTCTGTCAAAGAAAGCCTGACAGCAGTTATGCACCAGTTCCGGCGCAACATTGGACACCACGCTGATGACACCCTTGCCGCCCAGTGCCAGCAGGGGAACCACCTGATCGTCGTTACCGGAGTAGATGTTCAGCGCATCACCGCACAGTGCAGCAACTCTGGCCACCTGAGAAATGTTGCCGGAGGCCTCCTTGATGCCGTTGATGAGCGGGTGCTTGCTCAGCTCCAGAGCAGTCTCGGGTGCAATGTTCAGACCCGTGCGGGAGGGTACATTGTACAGGATGACCGGGATGCCGCCGGCCTCAGCCATGGCGGTAAAGTGCGCCACCAGACCGGCCTGCGAGGTCTTGTTGTAGTAGGGGGTGACCATCAGCAGGGCATCGGCACCGCAGGCGGCAGACTTTGCTGCCAGTGCGCAGCCGTGGTCGGTATCGTTCGAACCGGCACCGGCAATGACCGGTACGCGGTGATTGACCGTATCCACGGTGAACTTGATGGCGGCCAGCTGCTCCTCATCGGTCATGGTAGAGCACTCGCCGGTGGTGCCGCAGATGATGATGGCATCGGTGTGGCGGGCGATCTGATCCTCGATAATGCGGCCCAACTCGTCAAAGTTGATGCTTCCGTCCTCGTACATCGGGGTGATGATGGCAACACCCGCACCGGTAAAGACAGGCTTCTTCATAGTAAAAACTCCTTTGCTGCGTGTATCGCGCAAAAATTCAGGCATTAGTCCATATAGCCCTTTGCTGCCAGCAGCTCAGCCAGCAGCACTGCGCCGCCGGCAGCGCCGCGCAGGGTGTTGTGGCTCATGCAGGCGAACTTGTAATCAAACAGGGTGTCCTCCCGCAGACGGCCGATGCACACTGCCATACCGTTTTCGGTGTTGCGATCCAGCTTGGGCTGCGGACGATCCGGCTCGGTAAAGTAGTGCAGGAACTGCTTGGGAGCGCTGGGCAGGTTCAGTTCCTGTGCAGGGCCGCGGAAGTTCGCCCAAGCTTCCAACATCTGCTCCTTGGTGGGTTTTTTATCAAAGCTTACGAACACGGCTGCGGTGTGGCCGTCCGAAACAGGCACACGGAAGCACTGTGCAGTGATGACCGGCTTCTCGGCATTGACGATCTGGTCGCCCTCAATGTGGCCCCACAGCTTCAGCGGCTCGCGCTCGCTCTTTTCCTCCTCGCCGCCGATGTAGGGGATCACGTTGTCCACGATCTCAGGCATCCGGTCAAAGGTCTTACCAGCGCCGGAAATGGCCTGATAGGTGCACACCAGTGCCTTACTCACGCCAAAGTCCTTCATCAGGGGATGCAGGGCGGGCACATAGCTCTGCAGGCTGCAATTGGACTTGACCGCGATGAAGCCGCGCTTGGTGCCCAGACGCTTGCGCTGGGCAGGGATGATCTCGATATGGTCGGCGTTGATCTCGGGAACCACCATGGGAACGTCCGGGGTGAAACGATGGGCACTGTTGTTGGAGACCACCGGGCACTCAGCCTTGGCGTATGCTTCCTCCAGTGCTTTGATCTCGTCCTTGGGCATATTGACAGCGCAGAAAACAAAATCCACCTGCGAAGCAACTTCCTCTACCTTGGAAGCGTCCAAAACGGTCATCTTCTTCACGCTCTCCGGCATGGGAGTAGTCATGGCCCAGCGGGAGCCTACTGCATCCTCATAGCTTTTGCCCGCACTGCGGCCGGATGCAGCCAGCACGGTCAGCTTGAACCAGGGATGATTCTCCAGCAGAGTCACAAAACGCTGACCCACCATACCAGTTGCGCCTACGATACCCACTTTATACTGTCTATCCATTTCCAGCACCTTTCCTTTCAAAAAAACAAACAGCAAATCTTATCATTGTGCACAACACGGCTTGCAAACCGGACAGCGATGCAATATAATAGATACTGTTTATACAGATTCTATAATATCATTGATACGTTGTCCGTGTCAATCATCGGAAAGGCAAATGCACAGTATGTTAAAAAAAGATTTTTGGTATGATTTACCCAAAGAGCTCATTGCACAGGAACCTGCGTCCCCTCGGGATGCGGCACGGCTGATGGTTCTGAGCCAAAAGGACGACAGCATCCAGCACAAGGTGTTCCGCGACCTGCCGGAATTTCTGGAGCCGGGGGATCTTTTGGTGGTGAACAATTCCAAGGTTCTGCCCGCCCGCATCGTGGGCGTCAAGCAGCCTACCGGTGCCGTATGCGAGTTGCTGCTGCTGCGGCAGGTGAAGGGCGACCAGTGGGAGTGCCTGGCAAAGCCCGGCAAGCGGATGCAGCCCGGCACAAAGGTAAGCTTTGGCGACGGCAGCCTGACCGCCGTGGTGGACGAGACCATGGAGGACGGCAACAAGTACGTTACATTCTATTATGATACCGAAACGCTTTATGAAAAGCTGGATGAATTTGGCAAGATGCCGCTGCCGCCCTATATCACCAAGCAGCTGGACGACCAGAGCCAGTATCAGACCGTCTATGCCAAGGAGCTGGGCAGCGCTGCTGCACCCACGGCAGGCCTGCACTTCACCCCGGAGCTGATGGACACCATCCGCGCCATGGGGGTCGGCATTGCCGAGGTCACCCTGCACGTTGGTCTGGGCACCTTCCGCCCTGTGCAGGAGGACGAGATCTCCGACCATAAGATGCACAGCGAGTGGTACTCCATCAGCGAGGAGACCGCCCGGCGCATCCGCGAGACCAAGGCTGCAGGCCACCGGGTCATCGCTGTGGGCACCACCAGCTGCCGCACACTGGAGGCTGCCGCTGCCAAGTACGGCGAGATCAAGGCTTGCAGCGGCAACACCTCCATCTTCCTGTACCCGGGGGTGAAGTTCAACTGCATCGATGGTCTGATCACCAACTTCCATCTGCCGGAGAGCACCCTGATCATGTTGGTGTCCGCCCTGTACGGCTACGAAAAGACCATGCACGCCTATGAGGTGGCTGTGGCAGAGAAGTACCGTTTCTTCTCCTTTGGCGATGCTATGCTGATTCAATAAAAGAATCATAAAAAGAACTGTTACAAAAAGGAAACATCCATTTCCTGTTTTGTGACAGTTCTTTTTTATGAACATTATATTCAATTTTTTCTGAAATAGAATGATCTGTCATAGTGTTTAACCCACAATCTTTTATAATTGTTTTCGCATAACAATAAACTATTTTTTATATTAGTATTTGTTTACATATAGCGCAATAATTTTTCCTAAAAGTAATTGTTAACCAGTGTAAAAAGACGGTTGACAATAAAAAGCCATGCGTGTATACTTAACACGGTAAATTCGTATGGAAAGGAAGAAAAAAATGAATGACACTGTAAGCGCGACACCAAAGAAAATGTCGGTAAAAACCATTGCTGTGATCGGTGTTCTCACAGCTGTAACCTGTATTTTAGCACCATTGTCTATCCCGATTGGAGATGTTCCGATTTCTCTTACCAATCTGGTAATTTATTTCGGGCTTTATATTTTAGGCACTCGAAGGGAGACGGTCAGCTATATTGTTTACCTTTTTCTATTCTTTCCCATGCATGATCATCCAATACCCAACTCACACTGACAAAATATTTTAAATACAGCAGGTCCGGCAAAAATGTTCGGACCGACAGGCGGCTATCTGATCGGGTTTATTCCGATGGCTGTGATCGCCGGAATTTTTATTGAAAAGTCCGGACGGAAACTGGTATTGGGCATGATCGGCATGATTCTCGGAACTGCTGTTTGTTATATCTTTGGAACGGTATGGTTTGTACTGGTAATGAAAACCTCTGTACAGGCGGCGTTGACAATGTGCGTCTATCCGTTTATTGTATTTGACATTATCAAAATGGTTCTTGCTGCATGGATCGGACCGCAGATTCACGGACGTCTGGTGCAGGCGGGACTTTTATAAAAGCATTACTTTTTATCGGATATTCCGGGAAGGGGGCCCGGAATATCCCTTTTTTTACTTGTAATGTGTTTCTGAATGTAATAAAATAATATTTATATTATCGTTTGAAAAGGTATAAGGGGATGGAAAATGGAAGAAAAAAGGAAAAATAAAAGACTGGATCTGGATGTCAATGTACAGTTGGAGCGTCTGGATGAAGACGGGGTCACAACTTTAAAATTTGTGCATGTGGATGTAACAGATATTTCAAAAAGCGGAATTGGATTTGACTGTAAAAAGAAACTGGAAATGAATTCCTATTATGATGCAAAGATCCAGATATGGACAAAAGAATTGGTGGATGCAGTCATTCAGATTGTCCGCAGCGAAGAAAAGCCGGACAGATTTCATTATGGCGGTGTGTTTATCGGAATGACGGATACCGATGCATTAAAGATTGATATCTATCAGATTTTTAACGAACTGTAAAATAAGGCGGGAAAAACTATGATCTTACAGGATACTTATGAGGTAAAAAAAGCAGATATAATTCCGGTTGAGGTTTCGGTTCCAGGATCGAAGAGCATTACAAACCGGGCACTTCTGATTGCAGCACTTGCAAACGGAAAGAGTGTTCTTAAAGGGGTTCTTTTTTCGGATGACAGCAGGCATTTCCTGCAGGCTTTGCAGGACCTGGGCTTTGTGGTGGAAATTGATGAGCCGCATGCGGTTGTCTCCATTGAAGGAAAAGGGGGCAGGGTTCCAAAGACAAAAGCTTCCGTTGATGTGGGAAGTGCAGGAACTGCTGCCCGTTTTCTGACGGCATACCTTGGTCTGTGTGAGGGAGAATATCATATGAACTCTTCCGAGCAGATGAAAAAGCGCCCGATGGAAGAATTGCTGCAGGCACTTCAAGACCTTGGGGCGGAAGTTACTTATAAGGAAGCATCAGGACATTTCCCATTTGTGATCGGAAACAGTGGTGTGAATAGACACGAAGTAACCATTGATGTTGAAAAAAGCAGTCAGTTTCTGAGTGCGCTTCTGATCTCTTCCGTGTTGTTTCAGAAAGAATTCCGGATTCACGTCAAAGGGCATCATGGAATGGCTTATGTAGAGATGACGGTTGCTATGATGAAACAGTTTGGTGTGGAAGTACAACGACCTGCATCCGATACTTTTGTGATTGCGGAACATACAGCATATCAGGCAAGAGAGTATCAGATTGAACCGGATGTTTCGGCAGCTTCTTATTTTTATGCGATGTGCCCGGTTGTCGGCGTTCCTGCAAAGGTCTGCCATGTACACTGGGAAAGCTTACAGGGAGATACTTCTTTTTTACATGTGCTGGAACAGATGGGATGCCGGACAGAGGAAGAACCGGATGGAATCCGGATGTATCCGCCGACGGAAGGATTCCTGGGAGGAGTATTTGACTTTTCTGCATTTTCAGATCAGGCTCTGACACTGGCGGCAATTGCGTGTTTTGCCAGTGAAACCGTCGAGATTACCGGAATCGGACATATCCGTTATCAGGAATGTGACCGTTTTGCCGCGATTCTTACCAATCTGAAGGCAATGGGAATCGCATGCGAGCAGCTGGATGAGAACCGTATTGTGATTCATCCGGGAAAACCGCATGGATGTAAAATAAAAACGTTCGAGGATCACCGGGTTGCGATGGCTTTTGCAATTCCGGGACTTGTGACAGACGGTATTGTGATTGAAAATCCTTCCTGCTGCAGGAAGACGTTTGAAAACTATTTTGAAATACTCGATACCTTGTGCAAATAAAAATACAGGCTCCGGAAATTATCCGGAGCCTGTATTTTTTATGGGAAAACCATTTATGTTTTACCGTTCGTGAACCATATAGCCATTGTCGGTAAGCAGACGTTTGGCACGGGTCAGAGTCTGTTTGTCAGGAAACGCGAGCTGAAGAACACCTTCTTCAAATTCCCGGTTATTTACAATACCTATGTTTTTGATGCTGATATGGTATTGTGCGAGCAGCCCGGCAACAGCAGCAATACCGCCGGTTTCATCGACCAGATCCACAAAACATTCATAATATACCGTAGGGGATTTGACACTTGGCAGTGTGATGGAATCCCGGTAGTCTTTTGCCTGCTGAAAGAAGGAAAGCAGTGCCTGTTCATTGGAACTGTCAATGTATCCGCGAAGCTTCGTCAGAATGGCAAGGTACTGATCCATCAGTGAAAGAATCGGTTCCCGGTTGGAAGCACAGATATTCTGCCACATCACAGGCGAAGAAGATGCAATTCTTGTGATATCCTTAAATCCCCCGGCAGCAATGGTTTTCATGGTTTCTTTGTCATCATCGATCTGGTGGACCAGATTGACCAGCGAATATGCGATCATGTGCGGCAGATGGCTGATGGCTGCCGTAGAGTAATCGTGTATTTTATAATCCAAAATCAGTGGAATTGCTCCAAGCGACAATACAAAATCACGAAATTCCGAAATTTCTTCCTTTGGAGTCAGGGCGGTCGGGGTGATAATATAGTATGCATTTTCCAAAAGCGTATTGGTGGCACTTAATATGCCTGTTTTTTCGGAACCGGTCATGGGATGCCCGCCGATAAAATTGGCCTCCATGCCAAGCCGTATCACTTCTTCATGAATTTCCGTTTTTGTGCTTCCGACGTCTGTGATATAACAGTCGCTGCGGATAATATCTTTTAACTGACGCAGATATGCGAGGTTCCGTTGAACCGGGGCACATAAAAAAATATAATCACAGTCAGAAAAAGCAGACAGTGGTAACAGATCATTGTTTTCGATCAGCCCCTCACGGTACGCTTCTTGGATGGTTTCTTTATGATGTGCCGTGGCATAAATTTTGATGTCCGGCTGATTGGATTTGGCGATCGAACCTCCAATCAGACCCAGTCCGATAAAACCGATTGTTTGAAAAGCCATAAGTTTATTTCCTTTATAATCATGTAATTGATGTGTTTATTGTACTATAGAATGGCAGGAGTGTCAAAAGAGGAATGTGTGACAGCACTTGCAACAATTGTCCGTTCGTGTGATAATAAAAAGGCGAAAGGAAGCAGAAAGAGGAATTTTTATGAATTTACTTACCGTTGATCATATTACAAAAGTTTATACACAGCGTGAGTTGTTTCACGATGCATCGTTTTATCTGCAGGATAGGGAAAAAGTCGGAATCATAGGCATCAATGGAACCGGAAAATCCACGCTGTTAAAAATTATGGCAGGACTCGAAGAACCGGATGCCGGAAATGTCGTACGGGCCAATCATCTTGTGATTCGCTATCTGCCGCAGATGCCGGAATTTGACCAGCAAAAAGGAGCACTTGAGAATGTACTTTCTTATGCGCAAATTGGAAGTGTGCATCAGCAGGAAGACCGGGAAGAACATGAAAAATGGAATCTGGAAAGCAATGCCAAATCCATGATGACGCGGCTTGGCATATACAATTTCGATGAACCGGTGGGACATTTGTCCGGCGGACAGCGGAAACGACTGGCTCTTGTTGCAGTGCTCCTTACTCCGTGTGATGTACTGCTTTTGGATGAGCCGACGAACCATCTGGATGCCGAAATGGCAGAGTGGCTGGAAAATTATCTGAAAAATTACCGGGGAGCAATGGTTATGGTGACACATGACCGGTATTTTCTGGACAGTGTATGCAACCGGATTGTGGAAGTTGATAAAGGACAGATTTACAGCTATGAGACAAACTATTCCGGATATCTTGCGGCCAAACAGGAGAGGGAAGACATTGCCTGGGCAGGCGAACGGAAAAGACAGTCCATTCTGCTCAAGGAAATCGAATGGATGCAGCGCGGGGCAAGGGCGCGTTCCACCAAACAGAAAGCACATATCCAGCGCTATGAGGCATTGCGGGATCAAAAAAAGCCGGATGTAGATAAAAAGATCGAAATCGGTTCGGTGTCCTCCCGTATGGGAAAAACAACCGTGGAATTATCACATATCACAAAAACATATGGAGATCATGTACTGATTTCTGATTTTTCCTATATCTTCTTAAAAAATGACCGGATTGGTTTTGTCGGGAAAAACGGATGCGGCAAGACAACACTTATGAAAATTATTGATGGCAGAATTTTGCCGGATGCTGGGGAAGTAACCATTGGACAGACGATAAAAATCGGATATTACACACAGGAGATCGAACAGGATGAGAATGCGGGAATTGCATATATGGACCCAAAGCTTCGCGTGATTGATTATATCAAAAATACAGCAGAATATGTACGCACAGAAGATGGACTGGTTTCGGCATCCGCAATGCTCGATCAGTTTTTGTTTCCACCGGAAGAACAGTATGGACAGATCAAAAAACTGTCCGGCGGAGAAAAGCGCAGACTGAATCTGCTGCGGGTCCTTATGGAAGCTCCCAATGTACTGATTCTTGACGAACCAACCAACGATCTTGATATCACGACACTGACCATTCTTGAAGATTATCTGGATCATTATGACGGTATTGTGATTACGGTATCGCATGACCGTTATTTTCTGGACCGTGTGGTGCACAGAATCTTTGCTTTTGAGGGAAACGGAAAGCTCTGCCAGTATGAGGGCGGATATACGGACTACCACAGACGGGCCGAAGAGGAAGGAAAATTTGTAGATACTGCAGGCGATTCGTTCCGTAAAAATGAAGAGACGGCAAATGTACAGAAAAAACAGGCGACAGAAGATTCACGTTCTACATGGAAACATGAAAATAAATTAAAATTCTCCTATAAAGAACAGAAAGAATATGAAACCATTGAGGACGACATTGCAGCTTTGGAAACACGGCTGGGAGAGATTGATGGGGAGATGGCATCCTGCGCACGGGATTTTGTGAAGCTGAATGAACTGACAGAAGAAAAAACGCAGCTGGAAACACAATTGGAAGAAAAAATGGATCGCTGGACGTATCTGGAAGAACTTGCGGCAAAAATACTTCAACAAAATGCATAAAAAGGTTGTAAAACTTTCTGAAAATTAGTAGAATATAACCATAAAAGAGTAAATATTCTAAAAAAGGAGGGTTTTACTATGAACGTATATACGACAGACAGAATTCGTAATGTGGTTCTCCTGGGGCATGGAGGATGCGGCAAAACTTCCCTGGTGGAAGCCATGGCATATCTGGCAGGTCTGACGACACGTATGGGGACGGTCGCAGATAAAAATACCATCAGTGATTTTGATAAGGAGGAGACGAAACGCCAGTTTTCGATCCATACTTCTGTGGTCGCGATCCCGTGGAAAGACAACAAAATTAATGTTTTGGATACCCCAGGCTATTTTGATTTTGTCGGGGAAGTCGAAGAGGCAGTTTCCGCAGCGGATGCAGCAATTATCGTTATTTCCGGAAAAGCGGGAATCGAGACAGGCACGCGGCGCGCCTGGGAAATCTGTGAAAAAAATCATCTTCCACGTATGATCTTTGTGACAGATATGGATATTGACAATGCAAGTTACCGTCAGGTAGTGGAAGATCTGCAGGCTCTTTACGGAAAGAAAATTGCACCGTTTCATCTGCCGGTCAGGGAGGATGGCCAGTTTGTCGGATATGTCAATGTCATCCAGCAGAAAGCAAAGCGATGGATCGATGAGGGAACCGTTGAAAAATTTGAAGTTCCGGAATATTCACAAAAGAATCTTAATCTGTGCAGGGAAGCTTTGTTAGAAGCTGTGGCAGAAACCAGCGAGGAGTTTATGGACCGTTATTTTAACGGAGATGAATTCTCCGAGGACGAAATTCGTCAGGCGCTCAGGGTAAATGTCATGGATGGTTCTATCGTTCCGGTTCTTATGGGATCGAATCCGCTTGCCCGCGGGATGTATACACTGATGGCAGATATTGTTAAATATTTTCCGAGCCCGGATAAACGGACCTGCGCAGGCATCAATACGACAAACAACGAGGTGTATCCGGCGGACTATGATTTTGCAAAACCGAAGAGTGCGTATATTTTTAAGACAATTGTAGATCCTTACATTGGAAAGTATTCTCTGATCAAAGTAAATTCCGGTGTGCTTAAGACGGATGATGTCTTATTTAATTATCACAGGGATTGTGACGAAAAGATTGGAAAGCTGTACGTTCTGCGCGGAAATAAAACAGAGGAAGTAAAAGAACTTCATGCGGGGGATATCGGAGCATTGGCAAAGCTGTCCCAGTCCCAGACAACGGATTCCCTGTCCGTACAGAATAATCCGGTTGCCTATCTTCGCACGAATTTCTCAAAACCGTATGTATCTATGCGCTACAAAGCAAAAAACAAAGGGGATGTGGATAAGATTTCCCAGTCGCTGCAAAAGATTCTGATGGAAGATCAGACGCTGCGTGTGGTAAATGACAGTGAAAATCGTCAGACTCTGTTATATGGCATGGGTGAGCAGCAGCTTGAAATTGTTCAGAGTATGCTGCTTGAAAAGTATAAAGTAGAAATTGAACTGATGCGTCCAAAGGTCGCTTTCCGCGAAACCATACGTGGAAAATCAGATGTTGAATACAAATATAAAAAACAGTCCGGTGGACATGGACAGTACGGCCATGTTAAAATGAAATTTGAGCCGAGCGGGGATTTAGAGGTCCCTTATGTATTTGAACAGTGTGTTGTGGGTGGAGCCGTTCCGAAAAATTATTTTCCAGCAGTGGAAAAAGGAATTGCAGAAGCTGTTTTGAAAGGACCGCTTGCGGCCTACCCGGTAATCGGAGTGAAAGCGGTACTCTATGATGGCTCCTATCATCCGGTGGATTCCTCCGAGATGGCATTTAAAGTAGCCGCCAAACAGGCATTTAAGAAAGGATTTTTAGATGCGAAGCCGGTATTGTTAGAGCCGATCGCCTCTGTAAAGATCATTACTCCGGAGGAATATACCGGTGAAATCATGGGAGATCTGAATAAACGCAGAGGTCGTGTGATGAATATGAATGCAGAAAACGGGTATCAGGAGATCGATGCGGATCTTCCATATCTTGAACTGTATGGATATAATACACAGCTTCGGTCAATGACCAGCGGAAGCGGAACATTTTCTTATGAATTTGCCCGGTATGAACAAGCACCTGAGGATGTGGCAGCAAGAGAAATAGAAGAGAGGGCAGGCAAAGTTGTGGAGACAGAAGAATAGTACAGTGTTTGCTGTATTATTGATTGCAATAACCTTAAATTTTATCGTGACACCGACATATGCAAAAAACACAGAACTCGAAGGGGAGAATTATGCCCCTTCGAGTTCTTCCTTTCAAAAACCTGCAAATGTTCACACAAAAAGCGATACGGTTACCGTGGGGTATTTTTTGGGAGGCGGCATACAGAATTCTTTCAATAAAGAATCGTACCCGGCATTCAGCGGGGAGCAGCCGCTGTATACGCCATACCGGAGTGGATTCCGGTTTCTTGGATGGTACTCCGATGCCGCGCTTCACAAACGGATAAAGACCATTCCGACGGATCGTAAGGATCATTACATTCTCTACGCAAAGTGGACCGCAAAGATCAATAATTATTACAATGTAGAATATTATAACTATCACAAAAGAGAGAGCCGCTTCGGTAAAAATCTGGTTCTGTTGAAAGATCTTGATTACGGCTTTTACAATGAAATTGATATTCCGGGTATGCCGGATACCCGGGAGGAAGATGTGTTAAAAGAATATATTTTCAGTGCATCCCAGTGCCCGCAGGGAATTTGTCTGACCGATGAATTTGTGCTGATCACTTCTTATTCCACGGAAGATGACTGTATGGGAGAGCTTATGGTGTTTGACCGGGAAACCGGAGAATATATGGTCACACTGGGAATGGATGAAAACAGCCATCTGGGAGGAATTGCGTTTGACGGTGACAATGTATGGGTGTGCAATTCCTATGAAAACTGTGTGGAGCGGATCTCCTACGATTTTATTGAACTGATGGCATATCAGAATACCGGAGATGTCGTGGATGCAAGAGATGTTGTGGAGGAGTTTCCGGTCAAAAATACGCCTTCCTGTATTACCTGGTATGGCGGAAGATTGTGGATTGCAACGCATACACTTCTGGTGAATTCACGAATGGTGGCATATTATCTGGATAAAAAGACGGACAAACTGATTGCCCTCAGTGATTATAAAATTCCGCAAAAGGTGCAGGGAGTTACGTTCGATGATTCCGGAAACGTATATCTGAGCACTTCCTACGGAAGAAACCAGTCTTCCTATTTATATTGTTACGACTCTGTCACGGCACTCGCAACCCGGCCGAAACATCCGAGAAAGAAAGTGGAAATGCCTCCGGCATCGGAAGAACTCGACGTAAGGGACAATACCTTATATATTCTGTTTGAATCGGCAGGAGAAAAATATTATGAGGGAACCGACGGGAAAGGCAAAAGCCTGTTCCCGCTGGATAAAATTTTAAAAATCCCGATCAGGGAGCTGGATGTGAACGGTTCATCGACATCAGGGACATGATCTTTTTCATTTGCGTCTGACTCTCAGGCGGAAGGTCTTTGGACAGCAGATCACACAACAGTTCGATTTCAGGCTTTGTGAAATCAATATGGTTTTCCTTTGCCTGCCTCATATTTGAGAGAAGAAACGGCATGGCATCTTTCATGTTTAAAGGTTTTTCTTTCTGTGCAAAGGAGAGCAGAAATTGCAATTTTTCCGGACTTAAATTGGCAAACGCCGGATTGTTAAAAAGATTGGAATCCATTCAAAAACCTCCTGCGGATTTATGGATTGTGAAACAGATCCTGATTTTCCATAATACAAAACAGTGTCTGTATGGTATCAATCATTTCCTGTTCTTTTGGGGTACAATATTTACGGACTGCACTAAGCATTGCATCCCGCCGTTTGGTACCGGCAGGCAGAGAACAGGCAGCCATGCTGTTCTCCTGTCTGGAGAAAGCTGCTGTGGCATTTTTCCATTCCATCAGCTGGATCAGCATGGCAAGCGGCTTTTGTGTCGGAACGTCTAAAAACGGTACGATGGACTTTAAGATCTGCGTATTTCTCGTCTGGATCAGATCGTCATACGTGATGGATTTATTTTCATCCATGGATAACACATCCTATATAATTTTTCTATTATTTTATGAGAGAATGCCTGTCTGTATGAATACAATAAAAGAAAAAGGAAAAAACAGATGCATGAGAGACTGATTATTGATGGAAACAGTGTTTATGAAGTGGATGAAGAATGCCTGAAACGACGGAATGTTCCCACGGAATGCAGGGTAAAAGAGGCTGTGGAACGTCAGATCCAGAAAGAAAAAGCCACAAAAGAAGGATAGCATTTTATATGCAAAAAGGGATGCAGATATTGCATCCCTTTTTGGTTGTGCACCTTGCTGCACACGTTTCTAACACAAATATTAGAAGATTCCGCCGCATCCGTTTCCGTTGCCGCATCCGCCACAGAATAACAGAAGAAGAATCAGCCAGCAGCAGTCGTTTCCGCCGCCACTGCATCCGCATCCGTTGTTGTTTCCGCAGAAAGATCCATTTCCGCAGCAGGAGAGAAGAAGAATGATCCAGATAATAGAATTGCATCCACATCCGTTATCTGTTGAACATCCACAGTTTGTAGCAGTTAAATCACTCATAAGTGACCTCCAAATAAATATATTTACAGTATAATGTATGAGACGGCAGCAAAAGGGTTCCATATTTTTCTAAAAAAATTCATTGACTTTCACATAGTAAATAGATAAAATGATTTTATAACGTAATAATTGTATACAATTATTCATGTATGAAAAGGAGTAGTCAGCACATGAGAGAAGTAGTAATGAATGACAAATCAAACCTGTTGCAGCTCGAAGAACATTTTTATCAGCTGGTAGATGTGGATGAACCGAATACATTCCGGAACCTTTTTCCCTATGAGGAGATTCCGAAGATTGCGTTTAATGATCGTATTGTTCCGCATAATATGCCGGATGAAATCTGGATTACAGATACCACATTCCGTGATGGGCAGCAGTCCCGTGCTCCGTATACCACCGAACAGATCGTGACGATTTATGATTACTTACATAAACTTGGCGGTCCGAAGGGAAAGATTCGTCAGAGTGAATTCTTCTTATATAGTAAGAAAGACCGCGACGCGGTATATAAATGTATGGAACGTGGCTATCAGTTTCCGGAAGTCACTTCCTGGATTCGTGCCAGCAAACAGGACTTTCAGCTGGTCAAAGACCTGGGTCTCCGCGAGACGGGCATTCTTGTCAGCTGTTCTGACTACCATATTTTCTATAAAATGAAAATGACAAGACGGGAGGTTATGAATCTGTACCTGAGCGTGATCCGCGACTGTCTGGAGACCGGCATCAGTCCGCGCTGTCATCTTGAGGATATCACACGTTCCGATATTTACGGATTTGTAATTCCGTTCTGTGTGGAACTGATGAAACTGCAGGATGAGTACAAGATTCCGATCAAGGTACGTGCCTGCGATACGATGGGATATGGGGTAAACTTCCCTGGTGCCGTAATTCCGCGAAGTGTGCCGGGAATCATTTACGGTCTGACAACACATGCCGGAGTTCCTTCTTCCCAGATTGAGTGGCATGGACACAATGATTTTTACAAAGCAGTCAACAATTCTACCACTGCATGGCTGTACGGAGCAAGTGGTGTCAACTGTTCTCTGTTTGGAATCGGAGAGCGTACCGGTAATACGCCTCTGGAAGCCATGGTATTTGAGTATGCCCAGCTGCGCGGCACTCTCGACGGCATGGATACGACCGTGATCACAGAACTTTCCGAATATTATGAAAAAGAACTGGGATACAAACAGCCGCCGCAGACGCCGTTTGTCGGAAGTAACTTTAATGTGACAAGAGCCGGTATTCACGCAGACGGATTACTGAAAAACGAGGAAATCTATAACATTTTCGATACCGGAAAATTTTTAAACCGTCCACCTCTGGTAGCAGTATCGAATACCTCAGGTCTGGCAGGTATTGCACACTGGATCAACAATTATTATCATTTACCGGATGACCGGAAAGTGGACAAAAACTCAGAACTTGTACACCGGATCAAAGACTGGGTAGACACACAATACGATGACGGACGCGTGACGGTTATGACGGATCAGGAACTTGTTGTAGAAATTACTTCCGTTTGTAAAGAGCTTGGTATTGTGTTATAGACAAAAATTCGATATTATATAAGGTGAAATTATGGCAGAAGATCATTATTCATTAAGTGCCAAAGTTTTTCATTCCATTCGGGAAGATATTTTAAATGGAAAATATCAGGCGAATGAGGAACTGAAGGAAAAGAATATTGGCGACGATCTTGGGGTGAGCCGGACTCCTGTCCGGGAAGCGCTTCGGCAGCTGGAACTGGAAGGACTGGTACATATCATTCCAAACAAGGGAGCGTTTGTAGAAGGGGTTACCCTTCAGGATATCAAAGATATCTATGAGATACGGACGCTTTTAGAGGGATTATGCGCCCGGTGGGCAGCGGAGCGGATCACGCAGGAACAGTTGGAGGAACTGGAAGAAATCGTATTTTTATCTGATTTTCACTATTCCAAAGAAAACTGGGATCAGATACTGGAACTGGATAACCGTTTCCACGAAATGGTATATGAAGCATGCGCAAGCAAAGAACTGACACGTGTGCTTCGGGACTATCATCATTATCTGCAGCGCATCCGTCGGATCACACTGGAAGAGAAAGCACGGGCTCATGCGTCGATCAATGAACACCGGGCAATTGCCGAGGCATTAAAGGCAAGGGATGCCCGGACAGCGGAGGAGTGTGCCAGACTCCATATCCGCAATACGATATCCAACATGGATAAAATCGGTTGGGAAAATCTGATGAAATAAAATAAAGGAGAATGAAGCGATGAGCAAGATTACAATGACAACACCACTGGTAGAGATGGACGGAGATGAAATGACAAGAATTCTCTGGAAAATGATCAAGGATGAGCTGTTACTTCCGTTTATTGATCTGAAAACAGAGTATTATGATCTGGGACTGGAAGAGCGTAACCGGACAAACGATCAGGTAACGGTTGATTCTGCAAATGCAACAAAGAAATACGGTGTTGCTGTAAAATGCGCAACGATCACTCCGAATGCTGCAAGAATGACAGAATATAATTTAAAAGAGATGTGGAAGAGTCCGAACGGAACCATCCGTGCCATGCTTGACGGAACGGTATTCCGTGCGCCGATTGTCGTAAAGGGAATTGAGCCAAATGTTAAGACCTGGGAAAAACCGATCACGATTGCAAGACATGCGTATGGCGATGTGTATAAGGCATCGGAAATGAAGGTTCCGGGACCTGGTAAGGCTGAGCTGGTATTTACGGCAGAGGATGGAACCATCGTGCGTGAGCTGATCCATAATTTTACCGGAGCCGGTGTATTACAGGGACAGCATAACCTGGACGATTCCATTGAAAGCTTTGCACACAGCTGCTTTAAATATGCACTGGATACAAAACAGGATCTGTGGTTTGCAACAAAGGATACCATTTCCAAAAAATATGACCATACCTTTAAGGATATTTTCCAGGATGTATTTGAGAAGAATTACAAGGATGCATTTGAAAAAGCCGGAATTGAGTATTTTTATACTTTGATCGATGATGCGGTTGCACGTGTTATGAAGTCAAAAGGCGGATTTATCTGGGCATGCAAAAACTATGACGGTGATGTTATGAGTGATATGATCAGTTCTGCATTCGGCTCTCTTGCCATGATGACTTCCGTACTTGTATCCCCGCATGGATATTATGAGTATGAAGCTGCACACGGAACCGTTCAGAGACATTATTATAAGCATCTTAAGGGAGAGGAAACATCTACTAACCCTATAG
>OHDD01000571.1_pt1 | contig 19647 bp, 16 predicted proteins | sample 1566941 | NCBI WGS metagenome assembly OHDD01 (sample SAMEA3879580, study PRJEB24766) | human gut metagenome | biome: human-associated habitat; feature: feces | place: USA | collected 1985/1987 | reverse complement strand
AATAAGCAACATAAAGGCAATATCAGCTGTTGAACTGGAGTTAATTCCAGGTACGCCTCTTTTTTTTCTTGCCATTTTACTTACTTCGTTTTAAATTATTTAATCAATGTAGATAATATTATCTTTTAAAGATACCGCTCAAGTTTACTAAAGTACCGATTGCAGCCACACCAAACAAGAAATAAATGGAGTAAATCAGCATATCAGTAATTTTCAACCAACCTGTATCAGTGTAAGCACTACCATCGGCCAAAACAACAGGAGAGTCAGAACCCATACCGTAAGAAACGACCAATACTACCACAAACAAGACCAAGCCGATCAAAGACTTTATTGCACTTTTAGGATTATCTCTCAAAGCAGCGCCAAATTGTGCTATCGCACCAATTACAGTTACTGCCACACATATTCCAAACATTGCATACATTAAGTAAATCAATGTTTCCGTATGTTCAGGTGCATTATATTCACCTACCGGATTATTGTATCCTACAAAATAGAACATTCCCAGCACGACAAGAATCAGCGCAAAGCAAATGTACATTATGTAGTAAGACACTTTATATGATAACTTAGCCATCTCCTAATTATTTTTTGTATTTCAAGTTATATTTAGTGATCATATCCAACAAAGTGATAGAAGAGTCTTCCATTTCACTTGTCAAACCTTCAATCTTAGAAAGGATGTAGTTATAGAATACCTGAAGAATCAATGCTACAACCAAACCGAAGATAGTAGTAATCAAAGCCACTTTCATACCGCCTGCTACAACTGTCGGAGAAATATCACCTGCCTGTTGGATTTTATCGAACGCCATAACCATACCGATTACAGTACCCAAGAATCCCAAAGACGGAGCCATTGCGATGAACAATGTAATCCAAGAACATCCTTTTTCAAGATAACCAGCCTGAACACCACCGTAAGAAACAACAGAACGTTCAACAACATCAACACCATCGTCAATTCTCATTAAACCCTGATAACAAATAGAAGCAACAGGACCGCGAGTATTACGACATACGGTTTTTGCAGCTTCTACATCACCTTTTTCCAAAGCAGCCTCGATGCTAGTCATCAACTTCTTTGTATTAACTTCTGCCAAGCTCAAATAAATAATACGTTCAATGCAGAAAGCCAAACCTAAAACTAGTGCTATTGCTACCAGAGACATAAAACCAGCATCACCTTCGATGAACTTAGTTTTTAACTCTTTGTGAAGACCACCACCTTCTTCAACCACTGCTGCTTCAGTAGTCTGTTCTGTTTGAGCCGGAGCTGCGTCTTGAGCCATAACAGGCTGAACTGATCCTAAAGTAAGGACTCCCATCACTGCAAGAATTGCAAATAACTTTTTCATTGTGTGTCTAATTTTTAAGATTAATTAATTAATTGTTATTTATTTGTTTTAATTGTCTTCCAGTCTGTTGTGCTTTCCATTACAATGCGGAGAGAGCGGGATTCGAACCCGCGAAACACTTTTGGCGTTTACACGCTTTCCAGGCGTGCCTCTTCAACCACTCGAGCATCTCTCCTTTTCGGGCGACACAATACTATCTTTTTTAAAATCGGGTGCAAATTACAAAGAAAATCGGGAACTGCAAGCGATTTCAGCTACAAATGTATTCTTTTTTTTCGTCTTACGTAGAATTAGCCCTGCCAATATTTAAATTACCTATCAAAATTAATAAACTTTAAAAACTTATTCAGCCATTTTGAACACTTTTAAAGCATTATTGGCAGTAATTCTATCCACATCTTTAAAATCCAGACCATAGATTTCGGCAAGTTTCATCGCTACATTCTTTATATAAGAAGACTCGTTCCGTTTTCCCCTGAAAGGCACAGGAGCCAAATAAGGAGAATCCGTTTCAAGAACGATTCTGTCTAAGGGAATATGAGGTAAGACCTCAGCCAGACTACTCTTCTTGAATGTAACGACTCCATTGATCCCAAAGAAAAAACGAGCATACTCTAAAACCTGCCCTGCTTCCTCCAGAGTACCCGTAAAACTATGAAAGATACCGCTTAACTCAGTTTTTTTATAAGGTTCCATCACTTCAAACAACTCCGGAAAAGCTTCACGGCAATGCAACACCAAAGGCAGATGATATTCCAATGCCCATTGAATCTGTATATCCAACGCCTTCTGTTGTTCTTTCAAATATGTCTTATCCCAATACAAATCCATTCCCACCTCACCTACAGCCACAAAAGGATGTTCACCGGAAAGCAGCTTTTTCATCTCATAAATACGGAATAACGAATCAGCCCCAACAGAAGTCGGATGAAATCCAATCATAGGAAAACAATACCCCTTATATGCCGTACAGACATTCAACATCGCTTCCACCGTGGTGTCATCAATATTGGGCATAAAGACTTTAGACACTCCGGAATCCCGAGCACGTTCTATCACAGCCGGCAAATCCTCATCAAACTCCTCAACAAACAAATGAGAATGCGTGTCAATCATATTATACTTTTCTATTCATTAAATGACAAACAAAAGACTTCAGTTCTTCTTTTCTTTCAGAAGGCACAGCTATACTTTCCAACAACGAAAGCCCCTCGATATAATAAGCGTTAATCTTTTCTTCACAAATTCCGCCGATGCCTATCTTATCATAAAGAGCTGTTACAGCTTTTATCTTTTCTTCCGGACAAAAAGCAGTAGAAGCTATCCATTTTTCCAACTCCTTCCGTTGTATCCCATCTGCCAAAGCCAACGCATTGATCAGCATAAAAGTCTTCTTATTGCATAAAATATCTCCACCTATATTTTTTCCAAACACTTTCGAATCCCCATACACATCCAGATAATCATCCTGTAACTGGAATGCCAATCCCATTTTGATACCGAAATCGTATAATTTGCGGGCATCATCTTCCGAAGCCCCCCCTAATACAGCACCAATTTTTAACGCAGCAGACAAAAGTACCGATGTCTTTAAACGAATCATCTCCATATATTCGGGAACAGTAACATCATTCCGGGTTTCAAATTCCATATCCCACTGCTGTCCTTCACAAATTTCCAAAGCAGTCTGACTGAAAATATCCATCACTTGCTTCAAATAACGCTCCGGACAATTGTTCATCAGCCGATAAGCCAACACCAGCATGGCATCCCCCGAAAGAATAGCCGTATTCTCATCCCAAACCTTATGCACGGTAGGCTTGTTTCTGCGCATATCCGCACAATCCATCAAATCATCATGCAACAATGTATAATTATGATAAGTCTCTATACCTGCCGCTTGTGGTAAAATATCATCCACATTCTCTTTGTAAAGCTGATAGGAAAGCAACATCAAAACAGGACGGATACGTTTACCGCCTAATGACAAGACATACTCTATAGGAGCATACAATCCTTTTGGTTCGCGCACATAAGGCATCGTAGCAAGATAAGTATTTACCTTTTCCAATAACTGGTCTGCAGAAAAAGCCATAAATTATTTTAATTAAGGGGTTCTAGAAAAAGAGGCTGCTTTTTAAAGGCAGCCTCTTAATTAAGATATTAAAGTATTTTATTACTGTAATTTGAAAGTTACAGGCACTGTATATTTCACACGTACAGCTTTACCACGCTGTTTGCCAGGTTTCCATTTCGGCATGGTCTTGATTACACGGAGTGCTTCCTTATCCAAGTAGGGGTCTACACTACGCACAACCACCGGGTCAACGATAGAACCGTCCTTATTAACGACAAACTGAACGATAACCTTACCTTGCACACCGTTTTCCTGAGAAATAGTGGGGTATTTAATATTCTTACCCAAGAACTTCAAACATTCAGCCATACCTCCGGGGAATTCAGGCATTTCCTCTACAACTTGGAATATCTGCTGTTCTTCAGGTTCTTCTTCTTCCACTTCTACCGGAACATATTTAACTTCCACAGCCTGACCTGTTTCTTCAGAAGCCTGAATGGCAGTTTCTTCTACTTTAGCATCGTTTTCAACGATCTGAAGCACTTCTTCTACCTTAGGAGCTTCGGGAGGAGGAGGAGCTTGTTTTTGTTCCTGTTCCGTAATAGGGATAATTTCTTCTTCAAATACGACATCGGTTATACCTGTTTCCGTAGTCACTTGCTTGTCGCGATCAGTCCATTCGAAAGCTACAAACATGAGAGCAAGGATAAACACATAACCGATAAGCAGCCAGGTACTCTTTTTACCTTCGAGATCTGCTTTAGGCGATTTTTTAACTTCCATAAATTGTGTTTTAAAATTAAGTGTTTCTCACTGAGGGCAAATGTAACACAAATCTTTTAAATAAAAAGTATTTTCACATGAAAAATATGCTAATTCATTTTATTTTCATCCGATTTCATAGACATACACCCAACTTTTATCTATCTTTGAAGCGTTTTTAGTAGTCACCTATACATTAATTATATATGAAAAAAATAACTATTGCCATTGACGGTTATTCATCATGTGGAAAAAGCACTATGGCCAAAGACTTGGCACGTGAAATAGGATATATCTATATTGATAGCGGTGCCATGTATCGTGCTGTTACATTATATAGCCTACAGAAAGGGTTCTTTACGGAAAGAGGCATCGACACCGAAGCGTTAAAAACAGCAATGCCCGATATACATATTTCATTCCGGTTGAATCCGGAAACACAACGTCCCATGACTTTTCTGAACGATACAAATGTAGAGGATGCCATCCGCAGCATGGAGGTTTCTTCTCATGTAAGCCCTATCGCCGCCTTGGGCTTTGTACGTGAGGCTTTGGTAAAACAACAACAGGAAATGGGAAAGGCCAAAGGAATTGTCATGGACGGAAGGGACATTGGAACCGTTGTTTTCCCCGATGCCGAACTGAAAATATTTGTAACCGCCTCGGCTGCCATACGTGCACAGCGCCGTTATGATGAATTGAGGAGTAAAGGGCAAGAGGCCTCTTATGAAAAAATCCTGGAAAATGTGGAAGAACGTGACCGTATAGACCAAACCCGTGAAGTCGGTCCGTTACGACAAGCGGATGACGCTATCTTATTAGACAACAGCCACATGAGCATTGCCGAACAGAAAGAGTGGCTGACCGAAAAATTTCAAGCAGCTATAAATGGTTAACATAGAGATAGACGAAGGATCTGGGTTCTGCTTTGGAGTCACTACGGCCATCCGTAAAGCAGAAGAAGAACTGGCAAAAGGAAACACTCTTTATTGCCTGGGAGACATTGTACACAACGGACAGGAATGTGAACGACTAAAAAAAATGGGGCTTATCACAATCAACCACGAAGAGTTTGCCCAATTACACGATGCCAAAGTACTGTTACGTGCACATGGAGAACCTCCTGAAACATACGCTATAGCTCGTACCAACAACATCGAGATCATTGACGCCACCTGTCCAGTAGTATTACGTCTTCAAAAGCGCATCAAACAGGAGTATGATAATGTTCCGGCAAGTCAAGACACACAAATCGTGATTTATGGCAAAAACGGTCATGCCGAAGTACTGGGGCTGGTAGGCCAAACTCATGGAAAAGCAATTGTCATAGAAACACCTGCTGAAGCTGCTCATTTAGACTTCACTAAAGACATACGCTTGTACTCCCAGACAACCAAATCTCTGGAAGAATTCTGGCAAATCATAGAATATATCAAGGAACACATTTCACCCGATGCCACTTTTGAATTTTACGACACAATCTGCCGGCAAGTGGCCAACCGGATGCCTAACATCCGCAAATTTGCAGCAGCGCATGATCTGATCTTTTTTGTCTGCGGACGAAAAAGTTCAAACGGAAAGATCTTATATCAAGAATGCAAAAAGATTAATCCGAATTCATACCTCATTGACCAGCCGGAAGAAATAGACCGGAACTTGCTCGAGAACGTCCGTTCCATCGGCATTTGTGGAGCAACTTCCACCCCCAAATGGTTGATGGAAGAATGTAAAAAAGCAATCTTAAATGAAAAATAGACCAATAAAAAATAGAAAATTATCGTTGTCCAACTGATAATTTGTTAACTTTGCGACATAAAAATATTAAAATGGGTATTTATGGGAACGATTAAAAGCATTGGTATTTTAACCTCTGGAGGAGATGCTCCGGGAATGAACGCTGCCATTCGTGCAGTCACACGTTCTGCCATCTATAACGGCTTGAAAGTATATGGCATTTATAGAGGATACAAAGGATTGGTAACAGATGAAATTCAGGAATTCAAAAGCCAAAATGTTAGTAACATCATACAAATGGGAGGTACCATTCTGAAGACCGCCCGTTGCAAAGAATTCACGACACCCGAAGGACGGGCACAAGCTTACGAAAACATGAAGAAGCATGAAATCGACGCTTTAGTCATTATAGGTGGTGATGGTTCTTTGACTGGTGCACGTATTTTCGCACAAGAATTTGATGTTCCTTGTATCGGTCTGCCCGGAACGATTGACAACGACCTGTATGGAACCGACACCACCATCGGCTATGATACAGCTTTGAACACAATTTTAGATGCAGTAGATAAAATCCGTGATACGGCAACTTCTCACGAACGTTTATTTTTTGTTGAAGTAATGGGACGTGATGCAGGCTTCTTGGCATTGAACGGTGCTATTGCCGCAGGTGCAGAAGCAGCTATTATTCCGGAATTCAGCACAGAAGTTGACCAATTGGAAGAATTCATCGAACATGGTTTCCGCAAATCCAAGAGCAGTAGTATCGTATTAGTAGCCGAAAGCGAACTGACCGGGGGTGCAATGCACTATGCCGAACGTGTGAAGAACGAATATCCGCAATACGATGTGCGTGTAACGATATTAGGACATTTACAACGTGGCGGACGCCCCACAGCGCATGACCGAATTATTGCCAGCCGTATGGGAGTGGCCAGCATCCAAGCACTATTGGAAGGACAACGTAATGTAATGATTGGTATTGATGATGATAAGATTGTTTATGTACCTTTCGCTAAAGCTATAAAGAACGACAAGCCTATAGACAGAGAATTGGTGAATGTACTTCACGAACTTTCTATCTAATTTCATCCACCACAGACAATAAAAAAAACGCAGATTTAATGAATAATCATAATCTGCGTTTTTTGTTTTGCCTGTTGGCAGCAAAACCTTATTTCAAGGTTGAGAAATAAGCATCCAATAACTTTTTGGCAGCAACAAACGAAGTCAGTTTGCCATTCAGCACCTCTTCCTCTTTTGCAGCCAACATAGAAATTATCTTTTCATTATTATAGAAACTATCACGCAAATGCTCGTTGATAGACTCATACATCCAATACTTAGCCTGTTCATTTCTGCGATATTCAAAATACCCATTCGCTTTCACAAAAGCGAAGTATTCATAGATCATATCCCAGATTTCTTTAATTCCAATACCATAAAAGCCGGAATACGTCATTACTTTAGGACTCCAGCCCGAATCAGGAGCAGGAAACAAATGTAAAGCATTACGGAAATGACTGGCAGCCAGTTTTGCTTTCTCAATATTGCTGCCGTCAGCTTTATTGATAACGATTCCATCCGCCATTTCCATGATACCTCTCTTAATCCCCTGCAATTCATCACCAGTACCGGCCAGTTGGATCAGCAAAAAGAAATCCACCATAGAATGCACTGCTGTTTCGCTCTGCCCTACTCCAACCGTTTCAACAAAAATCTTATCAAAGCCCGCCGCCTCACAAAGTATGATCGTTTCACGAGTCTTACGAGCTACTCCTCCCAACGAACCTGCTGACGGACTAGGCCGTATAAAAGACTTCGGATGGACAGATAGTTTCTCCATGCGGGTCTTATCTCCCAAAATACTGCCTTTAGAACGCTCACTACTGGGATCAATAGCTAAAACAGCTAATTTTCCTCCCTTCTCAAGCACATGCAATCCAAATACATCAATAGATGTACTCTTGCCGGCACCGGGCACACCACTGATACCGATTCGCATAGAATTTCCGGAATAAGGCAGACACTTCTCTATCACTTCCTGGGCAATAGCCTGATGTTCCGGTTTTACACTCTCCACTAAAGTAACCGCCTGACTCAATACGGTCACATCACCTTTTACGATGCCTTCTACATATTCACCTACGGAAAACTCACGACGACGAGGTTTTTTACGTAGTTTCAAATAAGGATTCACAATAGATGGTTGCTCAATACCTTTGTTCACTGTCAATCCCTTATATTCTTCACTATTTTCAGGATGTTCCATAGCTATTTTTTTGAGGTTACTTTTACTTTTATAATTATCTTCGGATTGTTAGGATCATTGGTTATCATCAAGACACGCGGAGTACCCTTTACTTTCTTCAAATTTTGACCGAAAGCAGTAATCTTCAACTTGGTAGACGCACCCGGTTTCAAGACACGTTTCTTCAACTGGACCCCCAAAGCAGAATTGAACACCTGCAAATCACGAATTTCCAGATTAGATTTTCCTACATTTTTAATAATAATCGTATGTGCTTTCTTTTCATCACTTTCCAGTTCTCCCATCTGCAACTCTTCGGCAGAAAGATGAATGGCAGGCAGATTCAAGCGTTCCTGCTGACTGATATGTGAGAAATCCGGCAACAATACGGCAGAAACCGGAATTTCATTTTCTTCTCCCACCTTATCTCCCAGGAAACGGGAAAGATAAACAGACGCCGTTGTCAAACCCAGTTTAGGTAACTTTTCCGTATCAAGAGTTATCTTGATTTTACCTGTACGTCCTCTTCCCAGTTTTTCCGGAATGGCAACAGCACTGAGGTAAGGAGGCAAATGCATCAACACAGGGGTGTACAACCTATCTGACGTATTGGCAACCAACAGTTCCATAGTTGGTTTATCCCCTTTATTAGCATCTTCAAATTCTATTTCCTCCTTATTCAAACGGATAGCTCCAATCTGAAAAGGATGAGTGAAAGTATAGTTTTTAGGATCGGCAGTCACTTCTCCCCGAATAGCCAGATAGATAGGTTTATTGGAGGCATTGCAATAAATGCCTACGCTCTTCTGAAAACGTCCGATGGCTTTGGCGTCAAAAGTAGAACTGACAATCCCGGTCTTTCCCGGGGCAATCGGTTCTTTGGTCCAATCAGCAACCGTGCAGCCACAAGAAGTTGTCACATTAGATATCACTAAAGGTTTATCTCCTTTATTAGTGATTTTAAAGGTAGCCGTCACCGGATTTTTCCATAAAATAGTTCCAAATTCATGCGTTGTCTTATCAAATAATGCTTTGGGTTGTGCCTGTACTCCCAAAGTCACTCCCATTAACAAACTTACTATCAGTATAATATGTTTCATACAATTATTTTATGCTTTTTAGATAGCAAAGATAGACAAAAAACATCCTTTACCCATTTTTTCAGCCTATAATTTATTTTATCTTATGAATAACCTTTATCTTTGTCCCGCATTAAAAATCAGATAAATTATGAAAATAGTAAAACATTACTGGTTCATTGCCATTGCATTGATTACAATGATAAGTTTTTCTTCATGTGAAAGCGATGAAGAAAGAGGATTTGATATTTCAGGATTATACGGTAAGACTTGGTGGGGCGAAATGGGATTTGAGGACCCATACGGAGAACGGCTTTACAGTTATATTACATTCACCTCAGGTGCTTTCCCGGATCATGGTGTAGGTACGGAAGAACGCTGTTACTATGATGATGAACTTTATAGGGTATATAAGTTTGACTGGGAAATTCAAAACGGTTGGTTATATCTATATTATTCAGATGGTTATACATTTATAATTGAATATCCATCCGTTTCAGGCCGCTATTTTTATGGCACGGCTGAAGATGGTTTTGAAATAAGATTAGAATGGGTGGACGGCAGAAGCATAAGAAAAAAAGTAAGTTAGCAAGCTAACTTACTTTTTATGAAATCACACAACTAATTCCAGACATCCTGTTTCTCTATTCCACCATCACCCGATATCCTCCCGTATGCCCTCCGAATTCCGGAGCATAAGCAGACTGAACAGTTGCAATTCCAGCCTGATATTCTCCTGTCCGGTTCACATACACCTGATACTCTATCACATAAGTTCCTTTTCTCATCTGATCGATAAAGAACTGGGTCGAAGCATCTTTGGTAGCCTGATAATATCCCAGCCCGTTGCTCCAACGAAATCCCGAAACTGCCTGTAACGGTTCCATACAAGCTGCACGGTCATCCTTGATCTGAACAAAATCCATATCACGGTCAGCCTTTATAGTCAGGCGAACGGTAATCTTATCGCCAACCTTTAACGGAGCTGATTCATTCAAAGCCTCATCCCCTTTATATAATTGACGGCTGACAGACAATCCGTTTCCCTGCCCGCTAATTTGATCCATACTTTCCAGATATTGGGCATAAACGGCTCCCCAACCCATTCCGGTTCCTTCTTTATCCACGCTTACTTTCTTGATATTCATCACATCACCGGACACCGTCTTCTTGATATAACCGATGGCATCATCTGCCGGAGTCCGGATCACTTCTTTACCTAAAGTAATCTCTACTCCTCCTGTATTTGCCAATAAATCCGAAGCTCCTGTAGCCATCAATGCATACACCGCATCAGCCGTGGCAATCGGCGTTTCCCAAGTCTGTGTCTGTTTCTGCTTCAACAGCCAGCGTTTCATTTCATCAATAGCTTTCGTATCTTTTGTTATACGCTGTATAGCTTCCATAGCAGCCACTTCAGTCGGAATTTTATAACTGAACCATGAATATCGGGCTTTAGGAGTATCAAAGTAACGCCCCATTTCATCCGTCACAACAGAATACTCCATCAATGACTGCATAAACAGCCTGGCTTCTGCCACCTTACCGGCTTGCTGCAAGATGATAGCTCCCAACGCCTTTCCATAAATCGTCAGTTCTTTTCCCTCACCGGACAACTTGTCTATGAAATACCGGTTCACCTTTTCATCAACCGGAGCCTTGCCATCCAAAGCGCAGATATACAAATACCTGAGAACCTGCTCTGACGGACGGATACCGACAGCCCCTTTCTTTTCAGCTTCTTTCATGGACTTATACTCTTCGGCTGCCTGCTTGCCTAAATACTCGAACCCTTTTTGAATCATAGGCTGCATCCGGCTGTCAGCATCCTGATGAGTCAATGCATTCAGCCGGACCAGCATTTCCATTACCTGAGTAGTTACATAGCGGCTGCCTTGCATACCTTTATACCAACTCCATGCGCCATCGGCATTTTGCAATTCTCCCAGTTTTTCTACAGAAACAGCCAGTTGGCTATTCATTGTATTCAGGTCAAACAAAGTGGCGATACGCTGTTTTTGTTCGGCTTCATTGGTAGCCTCTGCCAGCCAGGGAGTTTCAGCCAGCAGGATATTTTTCAGTTCCTGATTCTTTTGCAGATTGCTCATAAAAGTCTCCTTCGTGCCACCTTGAGCCTTCCAGCTATCAAAGACTTGCTTGATACGGGGATTTTCTTTGACTATATATGCAGCCAATGAATGGGCATAATAAGCGGTAGCCCAGGAAAGAGCATCTTCATTCTGAGGATGAGCCACTACAGGCAAAGCCTGCACGGCATACCAAGCCGGATGGGCAGTAAATTCTACGGTCAACCGTTGTTCGGAAGCCGTTTTGCTATGCTTGTTAAACAGATTTTCCAAAGAGAAAGTATGCATACCTTCCCCATTCACGTTCAGAGGAACGGTTTCCGTCACCCACTGTTTGTCTGTCAGAACGGGAATGTAACGCTGTTCTCCATCACTGAAGGTATCTCCATCCGCTACCATCCGGCATGCCATTACCGTATATTTGTCACTCACTTCAAAAGTAAAGTTCACATGCCCGGTTTCTCCTCCCTTCACGTCAAACTTCTGTTTTTGTGAATAGAATACCTTTTCTGTTTCCGGATTAAACAATTCCATGCGGACAGTCCCTTTCACCCCCTTGTCCGACAGATTCATCAGTGAAGCGGCAATATTCGCTTTATCTCCCACGCGGACAAAACGGGGCATATTAGGTTGAAGCATAAATTCCTTGCTGGCAGTAGCGGTAGCTTCTATTTTTCCATAATCCACATTCTGGGTATGTGCCAAGCCCATAAACTTCCATCGGGTAAGGCTCTCGGGCAATACAAAGGAAATACTGACTTCACCTGTTTCATTGGTGCGGAGCTGTGGATAAAAGAATGCCGTTTCCGCAAAGTTTTCACGTATCTGTATATCACCCGTTTCTGCCAGTTCTTCAGAACTGCCCATTTCTGCCTTTTCCTGTGCAGATGTTTCTACCATTTCTTCCTGGAGCACCATATCAGTAACAGCCTCCTGGTTCATCACAGCATTTGCGGCACTCCTGCCTCTAATCTTCAAAGCTCCTGTAAGAGTGGCACGAGGACTGCCTCCGTAACCTACCACCACAGCCTCCATTCTTCCTGTAGATGGAATGATCAATTCACTATATTCCAAAGGAACCGCACGGAACCTCTTCAACGGGAAATCAACATACAAATAAGCATTCCGCATATAGGATGTATTCCAATAAGTCAAAGGAACCACATAATGAAAGTCCACTCCAAAGTCCAACTTATGTGCACTATAGATTTTATCCAGAGAAGCATCATACATAGTAGCCAGCATTTCAGCCTCAGCCGGGCTTCCATCCGGATAAAGTACCGTCAGTTTCCATTCCTCTTGCTGTCCAGGACGGAGTTTGTCACGGAACGTAGTCCATTTCAGCTGCAACTTCTTCTCAGGGGCCGGTTTCATAATCCGTGCATTATGACTGTAAAGTCTGCCGTCTTTCACAAATGCCATACTTACCAGAATGCCGTCACCATATTCCTTCTTATAAGGGAAGCGGAAACTGATCACCGAGTCCGAAAGCTGTATACGTTTGCTTTCCAAGCGCTTGTTGCCTGCAAACACATCATAAAGCAGATAGACATTCTTTTCGCTGCTACCTATATATATAGTAGCTGGAGATGCTGCATCAAATTCCAGACCATCCTGATAGAACCAATCCGTTATCACGAAGGGCGGACGCTTGTCGTTCAATGAAAACAGAAGGAAATTCTTAGATGCCGTACACTCTCTGCCTTGTGTATCCTTAGCCGAAAGCTTCAAACGATAATTACCGGAAGGCAGGGCATAAATAGCCTCAGGAATAAAACTCCTGTTAGCTTCCACCGTACCGGTCAATACCTTTCTGCCTTCTTTTTCCTGACCGTCTTTCTGCTTCTCCATCTCGACTACCTGATAAGTAACCGGAGTATCTACCGGCTCACCCGAAAGATTCATGGCTGTCAGTTTTATTTCCAGCTTCTTTTCTTTCACCAAATTATCGGGCAGGTTATCCATATTCAGCACCATTGAAGTGCTTCCTAAAGGCAATGACAAATTAGCTTGCTGTGTCTCACCTGCACCATCCGTCACATCCGCCTGTATGTTGTACGTATAATACCACAACGGAGATTCTCTCCTGTCCGAGTCTATTTCAAAATGCACCGGAACGATGAACTTACCATCCGCATCGGTCATTGCCTCTCCCTCCCAACGGGCTGAACCTCTGCCCATAAACCGCCAGAACCAAGCATAGGAACGGGATATATTATAGTGTACCCTGGCATTCTGCACAGGCGCACCGGCAAAAGTCTTTGCCATACCCACCACTTCTATAGAGTCACCCACTTGATACTCCACTTTCACGGGCTCAAACGTGACATCAAAGGTGGGACGTTTATATTCTTCTACCTTAAAACTGACAGAAGTATCGGCCGCACGCAAGCTAAAATAACCGGTCAGGCAAGGAGAGGGCAAAACAAATTGTCCGCTGAACGAACCAAAACCATTCGTCCATACTTCTACTTTTCCTGTTTCATTATTATTCGCATCATATAGGGATACCGTATATTTTTTATCCGCAAGCACACGCGTAGAATCCTTTTCCATTTCATAAGCCAAGCCGGATACATATACGGTTTGACCGGGACGGTAAATGGATCGGTCGGTAAATAATTGCAAAACTTCTTTTTTCTTGCTCTCTTTATAGTAATAATCGTTTTTCCAAAGATTCAAGATGGGCATCGCATTATCAGCCGCCGTATGTGCATTATACCAGTATTTGTTACTATTCAGGAAATCCAGTTTCAAAGTACCCTGTTTATCCGCCTGGTAGGTCTGTTGGGGAGAATAGCCTCCTCCCTTCTCCGTATAAATGGTTACTTCCGCCTCAGAAACAGGCTGTCCGCTCACTGCATCTACCACCACCAGTTCCAACGTACCATCCGGCAGAGGACGATAAATGGTCTTTAAAGCGGTGACATTCATTAATGTTCCGTCCGAAACGCCCTTCTTCCCATCGGGCACTGCCTTTAAGAAATAAATTCCCGCTTGAGGAGCCTGTATGGTCAGGGTGGTATCGACATTCAAATAATCTGTAGTAGGTTTCAAAGAAAAATGCTCCTCGCGTTGCAAACGGGCATATTTACTTTCAAAATGGGTGGTTCTGTTCTGCAATACGGCAGAGGTAACGGGTAAATTCACCTTATATAACTGCAAAGTGATGCCGGTAAGGTTTTTATAATTTACTTTCACCGACTGCTGTTCACCAGGATAAGCCGTAGCTATTTCCAGTGAAAGGCTTGCATTCAGAATTTCCTTTTCTATATTCTTCAGTTGGTTGATACCTTCGTAACGGGGGTATCCGGCTATTCCTTCACGAACTATCCGCAAGCGCTCTACCTGATTATTTTGATACTGTAGGAATTGTGCCAAAGCCAGATAAGCTTCAGGGACTGTTTTCACAGCCGGATAAGTATGAATCCACTTCCGGAGTTCCTGTTGGCATACGTCATTCGAGAAGTTTCCGAAAAAATTGCGGTACAGGTAATTCAATGCATCCACAGCGGTCAGCAACCAACCCTCGCGCTCCGTTTCCGTATCATATGCTTTCAGCAAGGACTGATAAGTCTGCATGACAGCTGCCGTCAGGTCACAATCAGAGACGGGAACAAACTGATAAGTAACAAACTGATCCATATCCGTCATATCCGCAGGCAGACTGTTTGTCTGATTTGCTTTAGCAGCCGCCTGCCACCTGTACTGCTGCATGATTTGTATGGCACGACGTGCCAGCAGGTTGTACAGATTATCACGAAAATACCGTTTACTAGCCTCTCCCACTCTCACCATAGGTCTCAATTTCTCGACCGGGATAAGTAATAACCGGTCCTTATCCTTGAGAGAGGCCTGCAAATAACCCAATCCTTTTTTTACGTCGGCAGGCATGGTCATTTCACCCAGAATAGAATACAATATAGCTTTGTCTTCCATACTGCCGGTTTGGGAAGCCCATTGTTCCAAACCATTCATATCTACCTTCAAGCTATCGGGAGTTAAAAGGGAACGGTACTGCATGGCAGTGAGATAAGCTTTCATCATTTGCGGTACATTCTGTTCCGCTTTTGCTTTATCGTAGATTTTCATTGCTTCGGAAATAACCGACTTGGGCAGATCCTTTCGTTCCAATACTTCCAGTTCTTTCCACAAATTGTCATAGGTTTGTGCCTGCATAGGAGCAAATACGCTCATTACCAGTAACACTATCAAAGATAAATAACGAATTTTCATATCTACAATCTTTTAGTTCGTACTAAGTCTTCTTTAACAAAGAAACGAAATAGATGTTTAAAGACTGCATACGTTTTAATTAAAATAACTAAAACAGAAAAGGAAAGATCTTTCAGCGCAGCCAAAGCAAACGTTGCAGCACCAGTCTTTTATAGGGTTTCTTCATGTCTTCGGGCAGGAAGGAAACATCTATCAGTTCCATCCATTTAATGATGGAACGTCGGAATTTCCGGGCGATGTTCTCTATTACCTTGCCACTGACCCCCGATGCGATTATCGACTTCTCGAAATCGCTTCTCCATATTTTCCTTTTTTTCCCATTAAGAGTCAATGCCAATTCCTCCGTATCCTCGGGCATGACAATAACCGTGGACAGCAAATGGTATGCAGGCGTCAGACTATAGCCCATCCCCGTATCATACAATGAAAAGTTCTTCAGGTGCCAGCCGGATAACGCAAGAATCCGGCATCATAGACAAAGGTAAAACCATTTTCGTCTTCCGTCAGCGTCCCCGCGTAGATATATATCATTCAGGTATATTTTTCCCCTTCTCATACGCTATGCTCCTTTCCTGCAGGCACTGCTCCCACTTCATACCCGAAGAGGGCAAGCACCTGGTTTACCTTGTCTATTCGCAAAGTTTGCTTTCCTTGTTCCAACTCGCGCACAAAGCGAAGCCCCACTCCCGCCTTAGCTGCCAAATCTACTTGCGTAAGTCCGAACCGCTTGCGCATTTCCTTAACAAACAATGACAATGAATTATTCATAATTACACCCTTTAGGGTACCAATATAGCAAAACCAGCGATAATTACACCCTAATGGGTATAATTTATTAGCTTCTTTTGCATAATATACCCGAAAGGGTGCAAAGTATTAGCCCAAACCAGCGCATTACGGAAAACCAGGAGTATTCAGCAAATTCGTGATACAAAGAAAAAGGACAGGAAAATTCCTTCAAAAGCTTCAGCCTCTCCGCAAACCCTTTGCCGGTGGGCATTCCGGCTGAAGGATTACACCGGAAAATGCTTCAGCCCGAAAAAAAATCCTTCAGCCGCACCCTCTGGGAATATGCGTACTACGCACAGATTGGTTTCCCAATGCTTCAAAAGTCCTATATCCAGGCACTTGTCACCGTATCGCACCCCTAAATGAGCAAACTGACACAACCGGAAACATATTCTTTTTCATCAGGATAAGTTTGTATTTTCTGTCCATCACCTAGGTGAACACGCCATCCCACTCTGGTGAAGATCCATTGTCACCTGTGTGAAACGGCTGCTTCACTAAGGTGAAGCAATAAAGCCATTACGGCACAAAGCAAACTCTTCCTAATAGTAACATCATTTCCAACAGGCATAAAAGCACCAGAGAAAATGAACTTCCACAAACACATCCCGAACAGCCAAAAACTGAAGCTTCCATAATCGGGGCTGAAGGAATTTCCAAAGGCAATCCTTCAGCCGCTTCGCCCTATTGACGGGCTTTTGCGGAGAGGCTGAAGCTTCTGAAACAAAAAACAGGGCAATGTCCCCGGAGGCACTGATAATCACCTCAATGGTAGCAGAAACCGACAAGTGTACACATGAAGCGGCAGTTTCCGAATAAAATAAGCCCTCTCCCGCATATATAGCCGGAAATATCGTATATTTGCTCTGTACTAAAGAAATAGAACCACTATGAAGAAAGAAGAATTAATGCGGAAAGCCATTGAGCTTTCTATAGAGAATGTGGCAAACGGCGGCGGACCCTTTGGAGCCGTAATTGCCAAAGATGGTGAAATCATTGCGACCGGAGCCAATCGTGTCACCTCACAATGCGACCCTACCGCCCATGCGGAAGTCAGCGCCATCCGTGCGGCGGCAAGCAAACTGGGAACATTCAACTTGAGCGGATGTGAAATTTATACTTCGTGTGAACCGTGTCCCATGTGTCTGGGAGCCATTTACTGGGCACGGCTGGATAAAATGTATTATGCAAACAACAAGACGGATGCCAAGAATATAGGGTTTGACGACTCTTTTATCTATGATGAGTTAAGCCTGAAGCCTTCGGCACGCAAGCTGCCTTCCGAAGTTCTTTTGGCGGAAGAGGCGATAAAGGCATTCCAACAATGGACAGAGAAAAGTGACAAAGTGGAATATTAATTAATAGAAAGGCGCGGACGAAATCCCTATCATCCGCGCCCGAAATCTTTATAAGATCTTAAAGACTATTCTTTTACCGGCGTATTTTCCAACGTAGCTACTACGAAATCATAGAACTTGCCTACAGAAGGAATAAAGCAGCGTTCATCCGGTGAGTGAGGAGAACGCAAGGTAGGACCGAAAGAAATCATATCCAATCCCGGAACCACCGCACCGATGATACCGCATTCCAAGCCGGCATGAATCACTTTCACAGCAGGTTCCGTACCGAATTGTGCCTTATAAGACTCCTTCATGGCTTTCAGAATAGGAGAATCCACATTGGGTTCCCAGCCTGAATAACCACCTGAACGGGTCACTTCCATGCCTGCCATAGAGAAACAGCTTTCCAATGCAGTATTCAGATAATCCTTCATTGAATCGCGTGAACTGCGGGCCAGGATTTTTATCTCCGCCTTGCCACCACCTATAGAAACAATAGCCAGATTGGAAGAGGTTTCCACGGTATCGGGGATAGTAGGAATCATACGCATCACTCCATTCTGACAAGCATAAATGGCATCCACCAGATTATCTTTAATTTCATCGGGAACCATCATCGCAGGCAATTCCACCCGTTCTGCCTTGAAGCTGATCGGTGTTTCGTGTACATGATATTCTTCATTCCACAATGCTTCGCACTCCTGCACAAATTCCAGTACGTCCGCTTCTTCTTCAGCCGGAACCGTAATGACCACTTCACATTCACGAGGAATGGCATTACGCATATTGCCACCTTGCCAGGACACCAGGCAAGCCTCATCGTAAGTTATCACCTGGTTCATGAAACGAGCCATCAGCTTGTTGGCATTGGCACGTCCTTCATTTATTTCCAATCCTGAATGACCACCGCGCAGCCCTTTCAGGGTAACTTTCAAAGCAATGTCAGCCGGATCTGTTTCCACTTCTTTATATTCCAACACTGCTGTCAGGTCTTCACCGCCTGCACAACCGATATACAATTCTCCTTCTTCTTCCGAATCCAGATTCAACAGAATATCACCGTCTACCGTTCCCGGCTTCAAACCGAACGCACCGAACATACCGGTTTCTTCGTCGGCAGTAATCAGTGCTTCCAACGGACCATGTTTCAGCGTCTTGTCTTCCATGATAGCCATGATAGCGGCAACACCCATACCATCATCAGCTCCCAAAGTCGTGCCTTTAGCTTTCACCCAATCTCCGTCAATGTAAGTCTCGATAGGATCATTTTCAAAATCATGCACTGTATCGTTATTCTTCTGAGGAACCATGTCCATGTGAGCCTGAAGAATCACCTTCTTACGGTTTTCCATCCCCGGAGTCGCCCCCTTACGAATCAATACGTTTCCCGTCTCGTCCACCTTACATTCCAAACCTCTTTCACGGGCAAACTGTTCCAAATAAGCTATCATCCGCTCTTCTTTTTTGGAAGGACGAGGTATCCGGTTGATTTCTGCAAAAAACTTAAAAACCTCGGCTGGTTTCAATGAATTCATTTCCATATCCATAATTTTATATATTCATTCTACTAAATTTGGTTAAAAGCGAAGATACGACACAATTCCACGCTTTTAAAGTTTATCTTTGTAGCACAAATATACGCAAAAATGTTGAAGACACTATTGTTTACCCTGATAATTGTGGCCATAAGTATGGCATTTTTTGCCATAAAAATCCTTTTCAAGAAAAACGGCCGCTTCCCAAACACCCACGTAGGCCACAGTGCGGCTATGCGCAAACGGGGTATCACGTGCGTACAAACCATGGATGCCTTGGAACGGGTGGAAAATCCACATAGAATCAATGAACGCAGTACAAGAAAATCATAAATAAGGAAAAAATAATGAAGAAAAACAGTATCATTGGCGCAGGACTTATCACCTTGGCAGCCACAT
>OHDD01000553.1_pt1 | contig 20018 bp, 22 predicted proteins | sample 1566941 | NCBI WGS metagenome assembly OHDD01 (sample SAMEA3879580, study PRJEB24766) | human gut metagenome | biome: human-associated habitat; feature: feces | place: USA | collected 1985/1987 | reverse complement strand
CCACACAAGCTGACTCCCATTTTCCGGGATAACCACACCGGACATCTGATAGCTCCTGCCGCCTATGGAAAAGGTCACGGTTGCCTTGGCATCGTTGTTGATCTCATCCGTAGTTGTCAGCGTTGTGGAAGTAATCACATCCGTATCAATCCGGTATACTGCATCGTACTCCGCTTCCGTGGGCGGTGCGCCCTTGTAGATGATGATACCGATACCCAGCGTCTGTATCATTTCATCCGTTGACCTTGCCGTAGTCTTTGAGCCGGTATAAGCTGGAAAACCTAAATCTGCCTTCTCCAAAAACAATGCAAGAGCCAGGTTCTTCATGACTACTGTGGGAAAATGTGTGCCTAAATCGCCGCCCACCATCCGGTTATAAAGCCCGGCCTCGGTGGTCGTCATGGCAAAATAAAGATTGTTATAGATTAGATAGATAACCGGTTCAATCACCAGTTTATAGGAACCATTTGTAAGTGTTACCACATCTATGCCCGCCTTTCCTGCTACCATGGATGCCGCCCCTTCCGAACAGAAGTACCTCTTGATCTGTGCGATACTCGCCTTACTACTATTGCTGGATATAATTTGGGGCATGGGGTTATCAGGTGTATAGTAAGTATAGCCCGATGTCTGTAATGTCAACGCTGCTCCATTGCGGTACTGCATCTTGCTGACTTTTCCAAAACTGAACATATTGCCTGCAACAGACGACAGGTTCTTATTGGAAAAATCCATGGGTCCCGCCACAATCCCGCCGGCCTCTGCATCTACCACCGTTACACGCACCCCCTGATAAGAGTTGCCCGGCCAGTTATAGGCTTTCGTTCCCTGATTCAGTCCCCCTCCACCACCATCCACGTTTCCGCTTCCCTCTGCATAGGCGGTCAACGTACCTGACAGCAGCATGATAAGTGTCAGGAATACTACCCTAAATGTTTTTTTCAAATTTTTTCCTCCCAAGTTTTTTAACTGCAAAAATTCCCAGCGAGATAACCTCACTGGGAACTTGTAATAAGCGTTTAAAACAATTTATAAAAATAGATATAAGATTATAAATTTACATATGTCTATGCTCGATTTTGTCGGTAATAGAACCGTCTTTGTTAATTTTTCTTGTTGCTTTGACTGTAGAACCGTCTGACTGTTTAAAAATCTTGGTAACACGCGCTGTTTGCTTTCCCCCATACGTTTCCACTTTATCTGGTTTGGTTGTTGGTACTATCGGCATGGTATTGTTTTTCTTAACTATATCTCCCATTTATTCATCCTCTTGTTTATTATGACGTAAAAGTATACTTAGTTATTTCGTTATACCATGTTACGTCACAACGTGTCAAGACACTTTCCCGCCGAATAAACAGAAAAAGATCATGACCTGCACCATACTCCCAAATATAATCCTTACTCTGTTTAATTCATGTCACCAATCTGCTTGTTCCAGTCTCCCTCAGAACCTGCGGACTCTCCCTGCGGTGCACCCGGCTGGTCTACATATCCATAGCCCGGAACAAATACCTGCCCGCTGTCGTTGGTGCTACCCCCTGCCGGTTCTTCCGGCTTCTGTTCCGGTTTCGTCACCTCCGGCTCATACTGGGGCGGCTGCTCCGGATTCTCGGCTGCATCCGTATCCTTGACCTCCGGTTTCTCTGCCGGGGGCTGGGCATCCTCCTTGGTCTGGGACTTCCCACTGTCATCCCCACCCTGTTCACTTCCTGTATGGATGTCTACTGTTTCCGACTCACTGCTTTCCGGCTGCTCGGTTCCCTGTCCGCTGCTTTCGGCTGCTTCCGACTTGGTTTCTTCCAAAGCCTCTGTCTCCTTTGTCATATCAATTTCAGGAACAGTCACTTCCATCTGCTCGGTGGTCTGCTTCACAGGCTCCTTTTCCGGCTCTTTCGGTGTTCCAATCCTTATCAGATAAAAACACAACCCTCCTGCAAGGCATACCGCCACTGCCGCAAGTATAAAAATTACCAGTTTCTTTTTCTTGTCATATTCTTTTTTCATCGAAAAGACCTCACTTTCCATAAAATCACTTTTACGGCAAATGCTGTCCTATTTTTATCCAACTCCATCATACAATAGACTTTTGAATGCGTCCAGACATTTCCCGGCAGATCAGAAACTTTTTCTTCAATCTACCATAATGCCTGCACTCCTGTCTATTGTTTTTCAAAACTTGGGCATATAGGCAGCTTTTGCTCTGATCGTCATACGGACAGGCGGCAGAGCCTCCCATCCGAAAGATAAAGGTATCTCCAACTGCACCGAAACATCCGCTTCAAAATTCTGGCTGGCGTTACCCGGTGCAAAGGGTGCATTGCTGATTGATACATTCAAATCCGTTACCCGGTATTCATATCCATTTCCCTGCCATTTCACATGATACGCTCCATCAGGGTTCGTACCAAGCAGGCGGTCAAGCCGGGTATACACATCTCCGTAATCCAGTGTTTCCTCCCAGCAGTCCCCTGTCATAAAGTAGCCGCCACTGTACCCCTCCCTGAGTCCGTCATAGACCTCATTATAGTTGGTGGTCGCCACGGATATAACGGATTCCTGCAAGGCATTCCGTACCCCATAGGCGATAATGGAGAGCCGGAAGAACTCTGCCAGCACACACAACGCAATCAGCAATGCCAGCACCAACGCCACCGTAAGCGGATAGGACATACCTTTTTTATCCATTACCAGTTTTCTTATTTTTCTCATTCTCTTGCCTCTCATCTGCGAAGAACGGCTCTGCCATTCTTCCAGAAATGATTTAGTTTCTCTTAGGCAGCGTTCTTTGATGCCTTAGAGAAACTTCATTTCTTGGTCACTTATAATAGACTTCACTCTTACCGCTTGCCCTCGCTTTCAGTTCAATGGGAAAGGAACCAAACACAAAGAAACCGATATCCACCCTCTGCGTCAGTGTCACTTGGATGTCTCCGTTTAACTGCACCTTATTCCCGCTGTAATAGTCACAGTCCCACTCTATCTGCGGATCAAGTCCCGTTTCCTGCTTTAACTGTGCAATCCTGCCGGACACATCCGTACTCCCCACGATTTCTGCCTGTCTGACTATTCTCTCCGCAAAGGAATCAAGCTGCTGTTTCTTCATAAAGACCGGAAACAGTGTCATGGCAAGAGCCACTACCAGCATCAGACAAATGATCCCGATTGCAACATCAATGTAGCCCTCTCCCCTGCGGTTTCGGCACACATCTCTTATTCTTCTTTTCATGGCTGCTCCTCCTAAAACATTCCCGACATTGTTCCGAGTATCTGATAACCCATGACTCCCATGTAAATCAGAAGCATACAGGCCAGCAGCAAAAAGGAATACCTTCTGATTTTCGGCGGCCGTTCCATGGCAAGCCGTTTCAGCCTCTGCACTTCAAGCTGCTTCATATCATGGGACAGCATACGGAAGAATGTCACGCCGTCATCTCCCCGGATGCACCCGATTAATCCCCTTACCACATCGGAAAGCATAGCACTTGATACCCTTGCTTCCAGTCTGGTAAGTGCCGCTTCGTAGTTACCCGTCCTCATATCAGCCGTAGTAATGGCAAGTTCATTCCTTAGTGCCGGGTCTGCATTCTTCTGGTAAGTCTCCAGCATGGAAAGGATGTCACGGCTTGCCATCAGCTCCTGCGTAATGGTCGCTACAAACCTCGGCAGTTCAAACTCGATTTCTTCTCTCCGCTTTTTTACCATTTTTTCCGCTTTTCCGCTCTCAGAAAAGAATGTCCCTATCCCCAGCACTAGAAAAACAGGAAATAGAAGCGGAACCGTTAGCAGACAGGGGATGATACAAAGAAGTATCAGCCCTGCCTTTACATAGGCCTGCGCCATATACAGTTCCGGTGTCATTGGAATTTCTGCGGAACGAAGCGTTGCCGCCAGCTTCCGCTTTTTGTACTCATCCATGGACAGGAAGCGGGCGATTTTGCCGGATAATTCCATGATAAAGGCATCCGAACTTCTCGCCTGCTTCTTCTGCTTTTTCCCCACAGTCAGAATTGCCCGGCTGGTGCGGTAAGTGGGCACTTTAAAGACTTCCGCAAGAATAAAATAACTCCCTGCCGTAAAAAACACGGCAAAGAGCAGTAAGATCATGTTCTGCACTTCATTTACACCTCTTTCTCAAAATTTCTTTACCTCTTATACTCAATGGGCCTGATATGTTTTGATACTGCCGCCACGGATATAAATACCACTGTTCCGCTGATGGCAAGCAGCACCTTTCCGAAGCCGGTAAACATCAACGTCTCATACCAGTCCTTATTCAGAAAGTAAAGCAGGGGGATGCTTCCCAAAAGCAGGATTATCATTGTGATGTACTCCTTTACCGGTTCATAAATCAGCAGATCAAGTTCCGATGACACCACACGCATATCCGACAGCTTCGACACAATGGGCGGCAGGGTATTCTTCAGGTTGTAATCATACTGACAGGCAATCACTGCATCCACCCACTCATGGAATACAGCATTATCCATTCCCTTTTTTAATCCTTCCAAAGCTTCCGCTGTGTTGGAATTGATTAGTTTTGCCTCCATGAGAAAGTTCCGGAACACTTCCGATACCGGCGGATTTAAGTAGGACAGATTTTCCTCGATTGCCCGAATAATGGTATTCTTGTTCCGCAGGTAACTAGTGGTAATCATGGATAAAGCCGTTTCCAGCTCCGTATTGATCTGCTTCTTATGCTTGGATGCCGTAAATTTCACATAGTAAAACGGTAAAAGTGCAAAGCCCACTGCCAGCACCGGCACCATCAGAGCGTTATTCATGGTAAGGGCAATCATCACGCCCAACACGAATAAGATCATGGCAAGCACGCACAGCATGGTAAACTGTCTTCAAACAACAGTTTCAGTCCTTTAGGCTCTTTCTTCTTTTTACTCTCTTTGATCCGGTTCTTCATGCTGTGATTTTTGGGTTTTAAATACCCCGATAAGCCCTCCAAAAATACAAAGGGGGACAGCTCCAGCATGATAAAATATCCCGCCACTGCCATAAAAAAGGCAATGGTCACAAGTAATGTCATAGGTCATACCTCCATTTCTTCCAGTAATTCTTCATAATCATCACACTCCATACGCCGCATATCCGACACTTCCTACTGCTTTGCCAAAAGCTGCTCCTGCATTTTTAAAGGCAATCCGTTTTCACGGAGCCGCTTCTGCAAGCCTTCCGAAAGATTCTCCACCTTCTCATAATGTCCTATAATCTTGGGCTTTCCCTCTGCAATGATATTGTCTGTAATATTAAACCGGTACAGGGTACGCATTTTCTTCCTTCCGTCCTGCAATGTCTCACATTCCGTTATCTCCATAATTCTTCGGGAATTGTCCTCCAGCCTTTTTGCAAATGCCACAATCGGAAACGCTTTTGTGGCAAGGTTCTGCAGCGTGACATCATCCATCCCCGGCTGCTCCTGCTTGCACAGCGTAACCATACGGTAATAGGTATCTTCACAGGAATTGGCGTGAATGGTGGTAATCACGGAATGCCCGGTATTGGCGGCATTGATAGCCTGCATACTCTCCCCGCCCTTCATCTCCGCTACTGCGATGCAATCCGGATTGATGGTAAGGGTGGTTTCCAGCAGCTTTACCATGTCAATATTCTGTCTCGGATCATCGGAAAACCTTGTCACCAGATGCACCACGTTATTCAGCACATTTCCTTCCCCGTCAACGGCAGTCAGATCAAACTCACGGCATCCCTGCTCTATGGTAACAATACGCTTGCTGTACGGCACTACACCCAATATCCAGCTCATCAGCGTCGTCTTTCCCGAAGAAGTCGCCCCGGTTATGCACATGGATACTCCGTGGGTAAAGCACAGGGAAAGCAGATCCAGCATTTCCCCTGTGGCAGTTCCAAAACCTACAAACTGCTCTTTTGTCAGCTTCCTCGGATTTACAATACGGATAGACACCGCCAGCCCTTTTTCCTTATCAATGACGCCATCGCCCATAACCGTGATACGGATCTTGTTGTTCAAATGTCCCACCACAATCGTCTGTGCATTGTCAAAAATCATGCCGGACTTATGCAGGAGTCTTCGGATAACATCGACCGCATGACCGGCACTGTTAAAATGCTCCTTTGCCGGAATAATCTCGCCGGTAGAATAAGTAATCTTGACATCCCGCCACTGGTTGATATTGATTTCCTCCACATCATCCCGGTACAGATAACGTGTCAGGAAAGAAAAGCCTGTCATCTCCCCATAAAGAAGATCACAGAGTTCCGTCTGCTCCATTCCCTCTACGCCCACGTTGCTCTGTTCCAGATATTTTCCGATGTAGGATTCAATCAATTCCCGGTTCTCGTCCGGGTTTTCACGAAGCACGGAAGCAAAGTTCTTGGATATATACTCCTGCACATCCTTCAATACTTCCGGAAAAGTGCGGTATACCACACTTTTGTTTAACATCCCGGCAGTTTCATGTATGTTTAATATTTCCTGCAATTCTTTTCCTCCTGCTTAAAATTCTCCCTTGTTTTTCCAGACAAAGGGGCTGCGCACTACCAGTTTCTTTTTCTCTGCCCCCGGCTTGTTTTCGCCCTGTTTTGTCTCATACAGTCCAAAGACTTCGACCAGCACTTTCCTGACCTCCGTCTGAAAGGGACTGGATTCCTTGGAAGTCAGCCCATTCCACAGACTTGCCTCATCATACTGCTTTTCCAGTTCCGCCACATAAGGGAATACAAAGCCTACTCCGCCATACTGTCCTGCGGCTGCTTCCCATTCCTGCCCGGTCTTAAATTTCCCGATGGCACTTATATATTTTCCATTGTCTGCCCGTCCTTCCAGCATACCCACATGGGACTTGAAGTAGGATATTCCCCGCAGATTGGAAGTTCCCACACGCAGTACCCGGTCTGCCATCTCCATGGCAAGGATGGAAAACACATCCGCTTCAAAGACAGAAGTACAGTCCAAAATCACATAATCAGCCAGATGCCGCAGGCACACAAGAAATTCCACTGCCCTCTCTCTTGTAACCTTGGGATATGACATCAGGTTTTCCCCCATCCTGTACCCCAGCAGACTGATATATTCATTTGCAGGGACAGACACACAGGCTTCCAGTATCTTATTTTGTGTCAATGCCGGAGCCGTGAGAAGTGCTCCCAATGATACTTCCTGCTCCATATCCATAGGAAGCAGGAACGGCACAGAAGGCACAAAGGGGTCACTGCATACCACAACCACATTTTTCTTTTTCTTCGCTATTTCTGCCGCCAGCTTTACCGCCAGGGTAGTCTTTCCGCTGCCGGGGCTTCCTACAATAGCAAGCATATTTCCATGTTCCATCCTACTGTCCTCCTGCGTTCACTTCTACATCATCCACAATGGGTTCTTCCTTTTCCTCCTCCGCATCTGCTTCTGCTGTTTCCGCTTCCTCTTCCACTTCTTCCGTATACAGTTCTTCTAAGACTTTCTGCTGTTCATCCAAAAACTTTTCGGCCTGTGTGCTGTCCCCACGGAATACCAGGGCAGCATGAAGTTTTCCGGTCTGTTCCAGTTCTGCAAGAAGCCTTGCCTGCTCCGGCGTTGCAAGCACGGTAATGGTGGACGCCAGTTCCTGTTCCTCTCCATCCTCCACATCAGCCTGCACATCATTGTCCGTTCCGCTGCTTGCCGTAGTTGCAATGATCTCCACATACTGAAGCTCAGGCAGTACCAACGTTTCCCTCTTTTCTCCCACATCCGAAGCAATCAGGGTTACAATATCACCGGCCTCCAGTTTCCCGGACAGACCGGCTGCAAAAGATTTAATACTGACGGAGATTGCACGGTTCTCCCCATTTAATTTACTGAGATAGGCATTCTTTAACATAGGAGTATCTGACAGCTTGCTCTCCAGAATATAATCTCCTTTGTAAAGGTCGGTATTAGCGTATTTGCCAACCACATCCTCCGCCTTGTAGACTACATTGCCGGGCAGGTTATAGCCGCCTACTTCCACGGTAGTAAACATCTTCTCCGTAATCTGGTCGCCTTTGTGGATTTCCGTATTTACGCGGATCAGGGATACCTTCGATTTCAGTGCATTGTTGAACATCGGGGTAAGACCGAAGCAGATAATCAGCGAAAGGATGATACAGATCAGTCCAATCACAATACGGTTCTTCAATAAATTTTTCACTTTTCTTTCCTCCAATTCTATCTATTTGGGAAGAACGCTGGTTTTGCGTTCTTCGTAGAGTAGGCGGATGAAAATTTCATCCGCCCCTCATCAAACCGTGCATGAGGTTCTCCCTCACACGGCTTTCCGACATTCTTCTTTCTACAGCATTACGTCATGCTCTAGCCATTTTCTTTAATCCTTTTTCGTAAATGCTATTTCTAACAAATCCCACTCTTGACATATGTTTACGCCTTTGGTGTTTCTTGTTATACCATCTTGTAAAGGTGCAGATAATATACCAGTCTAATTCCTGCATCCATGTCTCATTTGTTTTGGTGGAATAATAATTCTTCCAACCTATGATTTTCGGATTTAGATTCTTTATTAAATCCTCTTCCTTTGCAACTAACAGACTTCGACCGTTTACATTCTTTTTGATTTCTGCTTTCATCTTCTTCATGGCTTTCCTGCTCGGGTACTGATAAGTTTCTTTATACAATTGTCCTTTGCTTGTTTCCGTTGTCATTCTTCTGTGGTGCATTCCAAGAAAGTCAAATCCCTCTTTTCCGTCCCACATGCTGACAATCTTTGTTTTTACTGGGTGTAGCTTTAAATCCAGTTTTGCCATGATGTACTGCAATAAGTTCAGTGCGTGATTTGCATTTTTCTTATTCTTGCAAATGATGACTGTATCATCTGCGTACCTTACAAGAATACCGTGAGTAAGTCCATACTTTTCCCACAGTCTGTCCAGTGTATTTAAGTAGATGTTTGCCAATAACGGAGATATAACTGAACCTTGGCTTGTTCCCAGTTCGGAAATTGTCAGTACATTTCCGTATAATACTCCTGATACTAACCATTGTCTTATCAGCTTCAATATCCTACGGTCTGATATTCTCTGCTCTGCCAGTTTCATCAGTTTATCTTGGTTTACGTTATCAAAAAACTTCTCAATATCTGCGTCTACTACATAATAGCCCTTGTTGTTACACGCTTTCCTTACCACTTCCAGTGCTTGCCTGGCACTTCTTTTCGGTCGGAATCCATAGGAACAATCTCTAAAGTCAGCTTCGAATACTGGCTCTATTGCTATCTTGGTAGCCATCTGCACAATTCTGTCCTTGACTGTTGGTATTCCAAGAGGTCTTTCACTTCCGTCTGGTTTTGGTATCATAACTCGCTTTACTGGGGATGGTTTATACTTTCCATCCATCAGTTCCGATTTGATTTCTGACAGGTATTTTTCAATTCCCATCTCTTCAATATCTTCGATTCCGATACCATCTACACCACTGGAACCCTTGTTAGCTTTTACCCGTTTCCATGCTTCAAAAAGTACATCATCACGATATACCTTATCGTAAAGTGCATGAAATCTTCGGCTATCACATTTCTTGGCTGTCAGATATAGTTTGTTTTGAAGTTGTCGAACTTTTTCCTTGGAGTTGTTAGTCTGCATGACATTCTCTCACTCTTACCCTCTCTACAAACATGAATGAAGCAAGGAACCTTCCCATAGACTGCGTTTTCTTGCACAGTCATTATTGGTACTATGTTCCTCTCCGACTCCCTCCCATCAGAAATACGATTTCGCCAAGCTTATACGCTTTCTTTTTACCTTTCGGTGATGGGTAGGGTCTCTCCAGTTCCGAACCACACTTTTCATACATACCGTTTCCTATATACCGAGGGATTCCTCCGTGCTGCTTTCCAGTTTCTTCACACGTTCCATGGCTTTCACCCATACGCCCAAGGTTCAGCTTCCCTTTGCTCTCTTTTCAGAGACCTTTCTAACGATACGGCAGAATTCACTTTATGTTACGGTCTGCATAATTGCTCGCCCCTCTTACCGAGGTTACTTTATCCACTCGCTTAGTACCCTGCATTACTGCAACGCACCGAGTTTAGCTACACGGCTCACTGGCGATTACCGTGACCGGACTTACACCGGCTAGTGTGGTCCAGCTTCGCTGGACACACGGCGTGAGAAAGGTTTGCCTGCAAATCGTAGAAGTTCTTTGTGAAACAGCCTTTGCTGTGAGCATTAGAACTTCTTCTCACGCTTTTATGCAGGCAGCATGGCAAACAGGCATCCCAACGCCAGATACGGCGCCATTGCAAATCCTTTGTCCTCTTTCTTTGCATACGCCGTCTGAAACAGGACTGCCAGAAACAGCCCCAGCATCAGTGCGATATAGCCCCGCTTTACGCCAAGCACAAATCCGCAGGCTCCCATCAGTTTGATGTCCCCACCGCCAATGCTTCCTTCTTTCACCAGTGCCGCCACCACAAAGGGCAGCGGCACAAGAACAAGCCCCAGAAGTGCCGGGGCAAATTCTACCTCCAGTAATCCGGCCATCAGGATAAGGACCGGTACATAGTCCGGCACGGTATGGGTTGCATAATCATACTCTGCCGCAAATAAAAGCACCTGCCCCGTTAAAATACAGGCAAGTGCGTGTAAAGTCGTTCCATAAGCTCCGATAAATACGGCGGTGACAACCGCAGCTGTAACCGCCACATATCCGATTTTTTCAGAGCCGGTCAGTTTTTTCAGCAGCATATCCAGCAAAATTCCCAAGAGAAAACTTGCTGATACTGCCACCAGAAAATTATGTGATTCAAGAAACCATATCAAAACATTCTCCTTCCTACCTTTCTTTCAGCATCTGCAGGCTGTCTCTGATATCCATACCGTCAATCTCATTTCCCACGCACACCCAGCCGGGATATTCGTTCCTTGCAAACAGCTCTGCCCGTGGCAGATTGCCCGCCAGCTCCACAATCTTCTCCCTGACAATATCCGGCTTCTTGCTGTGTTCCTCTACCGGTGTATCAACAATGCAATGTACTGCCTTTGACACCCGTTTCGGCTGTCCTTTTGTAGCAATCAGGCATAGCTCCGGATTTGCTCTCGTCCAAAAGCCAAGTCCCCAGAACCATTTTTCCTGCTGCTTCCTGCACCGTTTTACCCAGCAGAAGCCAAGCGTCTTATAAGTAAATCCCCACCTTCGGATCGTTTCCAGCCCCTGTTCCAGACAAGGGAATGTCACCCATAGAAACAGGATGCAGTCATCCGCCGCTATGGACTGGATATCCAGCCCATAGATGTCCTCAATATTCATAGTACGATAGTGATTTTCGGCAGAGCGTCCCTGTCCTTTCTTACTGTACACTTTATAAGCCCACGGGGGATCTACATACAAAATGTTAAACTGCATTTTTCTCCCCTCTTTTCCGTTCGACAACAATTATCGTATCATTATGATTTCCACCATGAGGTATCAGACGGATATGCTCCTTTTCAAAACCATACTTTGCACCTATTCCTCCGCTGTTCCACCCACAGGCAATAACAATTCCGCCTGCACGAACAATCCGGCTAATCTGCTCCTTATGTTTTTTCCAATAACTGCTTTGCGTAGTTTCCATATTAACCGTATATCCGAAATGCTTGTAACACTCAGATACCTGTCTCGGAGAATAAGGGGGATCATACAGCACCATAGAAATACTTTCATCTTCAAACTGTTCCAGAAAGTCTTTCGCATCTAAATGGAAATCACTTTCGCAATCAGGGTTCAAGTCATTCGTTATATCTGCTAGCCGTGCATTATTGGAAAACGGATCTATACTTATTCCTTCCGGCCTATACATTTCAATCAGCTCGGCAACGGGCTTAATGGAAAAAGTACGGCAATTAGGCATAGCCCACACCCGGTCAATAATCATGATCCACCTCCATTTCCGCAAGCCGCAGTCCTATCTCATAGACGATATTGACTGTCACGGAATTTCCTGCCTGCTTATAGAGCTGTGCATCACTGACTCCTGCCGCCCTTGCACGGTCAAACAGGAAGTCTTCAAATGCCTGTAACCGGAAGCACTCTTTCGGTGTAAGCCTGCGTATGCGGCAGTATACTACCACTCCCATACTCCCACCTGTCACAATCGTCTGGGCACACTGCTTACCTACCCGCCCTCTGCTTACTGTACTGTTAGGGTAAGACAGATTAATCCCATCTCCGTGCCTTGCAATCACATATCCCTGCTTGGTTGCTTCCCTGATAGGCATTCCGGTGTAATAAGGACACTGCAGCAGCATCACACCATGGCGGTCAACCGCTGTCAGGGTAAAGCCCGGCTCTCCAATATCCTTAAACCTCCGTCCATTCTGCCGCTTGTTCTCCCGCTCCGGCGTTAAAGCCGCCCTCGCCTGTACGCACTTTCCGTCACAGGCTTTACAATGCAGCACACCGGAGCTTTCCCCAAACCTCGTTATCCCTGCGTTATAATGAGACACCAAACACCGTGAAATCTTTGTCATATCCGGCTCTTTCTTCTGTGTAAGGAAACCGGCATAGTTCTTTGCCCCGCATTCCTCATTCCCGTTCTCTTTCAGGCATTCCATCCATTCCTCCGGCTTCTTTGTTCCACACAGATACAGTCCTGTCTTTCCTCCGGCACCGCCGCCGTCCGCTGTCAGGGTAACGGAAAGGCCATCCGCATCATAGACACGCTCTCCCTGATAACCTCCTATAACTTTTTTAACAACCGCTGTGTTTGCTCCGCTGACAGGAAATACTTTTCGTCCACGGATTCCTCCAAGATATCCAACAAGGTACACTCGTTCCCTGTGCTGGGGGACTCCGAAATCTTTACTGTTGACACACTGCCATTCAAGGTCATACCCTGCTTCCCATAGGTTAAACAGAACGGCGGTAAAATCCCCGCCTCTCTCGCTCGACAACAGATGCTTAACGTTCTCAACGATAAGGATTCGGGGCTTATCTTCGGCAGGCGTGCTTTTGAGCAGACCAGCGACTGTAAAAAATAATCCACTTCGTTCTCCGGCAAGACCTGCCCTCTTTCCTGACAGTGAAATGTCTGTGCAAGGAAAACCAAAAGTCCAGATTTCAGCTCTTGGAATCTCTCCTGCTGTGAGCTGCTTAATATCTTTGGCGAACCACTCGCCCGTGCATTTACTTCCGTCACAGTGTTCACTTACCTCCTTACTGCATATCCGGCAACAGTTTCCTTCCCTGCATTTTCCGTACTTGCAGTAGGAAAGTCCATACATTGCCATATAACTGATGTTCGCATACTTGTCGATTTCTACGTGACCGATACATCTATGTCCGCTTCGTTCCAATCCTCTTCTAAAGCCGCCTATTCCACTAAATAAATCTAAAAATTCCAAACAGACCTCCTGTTTAGGTTTGAGAGGTATTCACAATTCCTTTTGCTTGTCCGGTAGAATAGCATCCTAAAATTTGATTGGTAGACTTGATTCTTTTCATCATGTGCCCCATTCGCTCAAAGCGCGATAGGGATAGATCTGCTGGCTCCTTGCAAAACGTATCATATTGCCCACCTGATCGACTACGCTCTGATTGTTCTGGTCTTTGGTACACATCATCACGCTCCCAAAGATACCTGTCAAAGCCGCAACCACGGTAAATGCCACGTTATTAGAACACAGCCAAATTATGGCGGCTACTGCACCGCCAAAGAGGGAGCCTGCAATACTCTGCAAAAGCTCCCTCCGTCCAAAACCATTGAATAATTCATTTTCCGCTTTTACCCCGCTGGGGATATACAGCTCCCACTTCTGTTCTTCCGTAGTTCCTCCTTTCCGGTCCCTCAGTCTGGGACTTCTCATTACCCATAATAGTACATAACAATGTCCTTTATCTGCCAGATGCTCTCTGCAACGATATAGAACAGTACCGTATTCTTTGCCCTTTTCCGGTACTGCGCCTGTTCTTCCTCCGCTCCTTGCAAACGCACCATGCAATAGACAAAACGGAATACCGCTCCCGCCCGAATCAGGCTGATTATGGCTATGGAAATATCATCTAATTTCAAACCATTCCATCCTTTCAAACTAACGCCATTTACTTTGCCATACCCTTTACCATTCCCACTAACCGCACGGAATGGTAAACATTGTTGATGACTCCGCTTCCACTACCGCCTGCAGGCACAAGAAATTCACGCAGAAAGGATGGTGTCTTAATAGCAAGCACCATACACGCCATCCCCCAAAATACATTCATGTTGATGCCAATATTTAACATCATTCCTACGCCCAGCTTGCAAAGGCATATCTGAATAACCACTGCAAGAGTACTCTGAAAAAACTTGTTGATATAAGTCTTAAATACACCCTTATCGTTATCCAGAAGCCCCACACACGCCATAGGCATCCCAATCCGCAGGATCATGATTTCCAATCCCCTCATCAGGAACTGGAAATACAGGATAAAATAGCAGACAACAAAGATGAGTCCGAAGATTGCTGTTGTCAATCCCAAGGATGAGATGCCGTTTACCCACGCCTGCCAGTCATAATCGGTGGCTGCTCCTATCGCTGCCATCAGGTCATCAATCAGTCCCTGTGTGATTTCTGCCATCCATCCGTAGACGATGGGAAAGCAGACCGCCACAGCCACCGCCTGCATAAACCGGATGACAAGACCGGCTGGCTCTGTGTCCGGATCCCCGTCCGTCCACATGACATAGCATTCAAACCCTTTTTTCAGGAATTTCAGGATAATCAGGGATACGCCAAATCCAAGCAGGATATCAAACAGTACATCTACCATGCTCCCACCGTTTGCCACCAGCATATACCGGTCGGCATAAAGTGTCATAGGGACTAACTCCTGCAGCATTTCATCAATATAAGCAACTGCTCCATTCAGGACTGCCACGATAAGAAGCACCAGTATAATCTCCAATCCGCTTCACCTCCTTTATGGCAAAAATGTCTGACTATCATTCCTCATCTGCTTCATTCTCTTTTAAACTCGCATCATAAGCGTTTAATACGGTTGTATTAATCTGACTGCGAAGCTCCGGTTTAATCGGGAAGCATACATCCCGGTATTCATCCTCCTTGTCTTTCATACTGGGCATGAATACTGTAATTCCCTTCTCACACTCCACAACCCGGACTCCTGTTACCAAAAAAGCATCTGCCAGACATACGGTGGCAAATGCTTTCAGCTTACCTGCATCGGTAAAGTTCTTTGTAATTTTTGCTGTTACTTTCAATCTTTTTCCTCCATTACATAAAATTTGCCTGCCAGTTTCCCGGCAGGCAGTTCCTAAAATATTTAGTTTATAAAAACTGACAATAAAATTCCCCATTAAGTAATGCCAATAGCTTGGCTGATAATAACGTAATCTTTTCATATACACCCCATATTTTTCTATACAAAAAAACACGACTGAACTATTTAAATTCAATCGTGCTTCTTTATATTATTCTTATTGATACCATTCTTTTCGCAATTTTTCAAAATCAAGAGACTTCCATTCTTCTTTCCATAAATGCCAATAAGGTATATCGTTTGAAGAAGGTGGACTATCTTTACATTCATCAATTTGAACAACTGATGGCATAACAATAGATTCTCCTATCAGCAATGCTTCACCGGCCGAAAGTGATGGTAGTTTTTCTATCAAGTTTCCTAATGTATCTGGTAACAATCTTTTTACATATCCTTGATCATTTGGATTAGTAAGGCGCATTGCAATAAAATTATTACACTGTGAAAAAATAGTTTCCGAAATTTCTGACGGTCTTTGACTTGCAAGCATCAATGTTATACCATATTTTCTACCTTCTTTCGCAATTCGCTCTATTGCTTTTTGAGATGATCTATATTTTGTCAATTCACTTTTTGGAACATATTTATGTGCTTCCTCATAAACTAACAAAACTGGAACATCATTATTTATTTTCTCACCTTTATCTATTTTGCATCTATATCTTTTGTAATAATAACCATACTCAAATATCAATCTGGATATTAATGAAACAGTAATGCTTAAAACCTCAAAAGGAACACTGCTTAAATCTATAACAGTAACATTAGACTTCTTCTCATCTCCATATCCCATTAATTGTCTTAAAACTTCTTCAAATGTTATTTCCCTTGTCTTTTCTCCAAATAAAAAGTCTAACCTTTTATCTTTTACTTTTGCCATTAATCTTACAGAAAATTTGTCCAATGTTCCATCATTATAATCACCTTTTGTAATGCTCTGAGCCTTTATTGGGTAAAATTTTAACTCCTCTTGAAAATATTTTTCAATCCTTTCTGATTCCGTCAATTCAATCCCCGATGTTTCATCTGTTTTTCTATCTGATGGCAATGTGTATGAGCCATCATTAATCATATATCGAGAACTATTTTTAGCATTATATGTTTCATTCTTTAAGTTATTAACAGCATTCGTAATTTCGTTAATATCAAAAAACACCGGCGTATCATAGTATATTTTCTCTTCTTTCGGATTATGTTTTGCTTTGTTTTCAGTAACCAAAGTCCTAAAAATTGACGATTGATTGTAATTATCTCGTTCACCTGTATCTAGTAAAATTTCTTCTAGCTCTTCGCTGTTCATCAACCAGTACGGCAGTATTAAATTATCTATATTAAGGAAATTTGCATTTGGAAATGCACTTCTATATTCAGAATGAATATCAAAAATTATAATATGGGAATTATTTAGTGCAAAATTGCCACTATTCTCTTTTACAGCATTTTGTATTATTTTGCACACAGTATGTGATTTCCCTGAACCAGTTGAACCAACAATTGCTATGTGTTTATTAAAAAATTTGTTTCCATTTACTGGAATGGGGATTTCTCTATCTGAAGACAATTTTGAAAACAGAAACTTTTCATCCTCATTCACTGATTCCATAAATATTTTTTTAATATCCTCTTTAGATGCAGGCTCAACTTTTTTGGGAGGGATAGCAATTGTATCACCACCTCGAATAAATTCATCTCCAATTATCATTCCTAATGGAAGTGCCTCAATATTATATAAACGTTCACCATTTTCTTTAACTTCTATTGAAAAATTTTCAATTATCGCAATCATAATAGCATTCTCATTATCCGCAATTCGTAGATAAGATCCAACTTTTAATGATTCCGTCTCTAATTGAAACTCTGACAAATCATCTACTGCAATCTTAATCTTGTTTGGATAAACCGATATTACTTCCGCATTTATTTTCTCTTCCATCATATAATCTCCTTTATATTATCCAACTTTTCTATTTGTATTTTTACATGTTTCACATTATCAGATCCCATGTAAAACATCTCCTTTTTATAAAATTGATATATCTCAACCCTTTGATGAATTTTTTCTATTACATCATCTATCATGTACATATCATTTATAATTTTTATCTGCAACTTATTTTCATGTGTTGCTGGCAAGCTCAAAGTTTCTGCATAAAAATCAGCCCCCCAAAAAGGAAAACCGTCAATAAAATTCACATTTTCTCTATATAATTCTTTTTTTAACATAACTAATTGCTTTTCCAAAATATTATGAAAATATATGTACGAGCAAAAAGGCTGTTGTTCTCTTTTTGAGCACTTTGACCATTTTTTTATGATGATGTATATCAAATCTTTAATAAGAACTAGATTAAAATCATCTTGGTCAACTTCCAACAAAAAGAAACGTTCGTATGGTGCAATATTCAAAGATGTAAAATATTCTTTTCTGATTTTTTTAAAAATCTCTTTTTGTGTTCTATATAGATAAAACCATTGATTAAAAAGTATTTCCTTTTTATCAATTTCATTTAAAAAATCTTTTTTAGAAATTTCTCTCTCTGATTGTTTTTCACAAATTGCAATATTTTTAATGATTCTTAGAGCATTATTATAATAATAATGCTCCGCTTCAAATGTCGTGCACTTGAACACTTTAGTTATCTGAGCATATATATCTTGTAATTGTTGTTCTAATTTTTGAGCATTAACATCAACTTTTACCAACATAAGAAAATCCTCTAAATCCTTATCTGTAAGATTTAATTGCTCATATTCTTTAACAATCTGAAATTCACCTGTATCTTTCTTCTTCCGTTTATGCGTTAAAAATTTTGATTTAAGGAATGATACATCTATTATATCTGGTAATTTCTCTTGTCCTTTTAAATAGTAACCATATAGCATATAATTTATCTTTTTACTGCCATTATTTTTTCTTTCAACAAAATCCATTAACAAATATTTTATTGCTTCTGCTATTTCTGAATGATTATATTCCGTACCTTCATAATATTTACATTGTATTGCTGTTTTACTGTCTACTGTAGTAATATCAATATCTTCAATACCCTCTATTGTTACTTTATCTGCCATGTTTTCCAAATTCAGCAATTGTAAAATAGAAAAATCAAACTGATAAAAATATCCCTTTAAGGTACTAACCGCATTTCTATCTTTCAATCTATCATCTCCCAACTTTTTTCTGTATCTCTTCCACCAACCGCTGCACCATACTCGCAGGCCACATCTCTGATGGATTCTCTTTTCCATACTCTTTGCATTTTTTATAACACTGCTCTGCTATCCGAAAAGCCTTTTCTTCATCCCCATACTGCACAAGTTTTCTATAAATATCTCTGTCTTTCTTCAAATATTTCTGTCCTGTAACCTTCTCAAATTTCTCTGCAAAACGATTACAGCATGTATAGGATTCCCTGATGGCAGGCATCTCTCCAAAATATGAATACATCCAGATTTCAAAACATGGATTCGACCATCCGGTATTGATACTATTTTTTTCTGCGGTTCGTATAATCTCATCAAAGTCCTTTACCTGATCCCTGTCAAAAACAATCCACGGAATACGGTACTGCGATTCTGCATCGGTAAGTTCCACAGCCCGCTCCACCAACTCTACCGTTTTTGCCTTTTCCACTTTTATCACCAAACGGTCTTTCATTTCGACAGGAATGCTGTCCCGCAATCCCTCAAAGTAATTTTTCTCCGTTTCCTCCGTATCTGTCACAATCAGGTAATATCCTAATTCCGGTACTCTTGTCCCTACCCGCTTATTCCGATCCTTTCTTTTTCCGGCTCTGCGGTCACTGGGTTTTCCTCCTTTATTCGCCATCCGCAGCCCTCCCTGCCAACATCTTCATAGGCTTCAATGCAGGAATAGCGCCATAATTGCCTGTCAGATACTTCTTAGACAACGCCTCATCTCTGCGCACCTTGTTGCCTTCTTCATCTTTAAAGTCCGCCAAAGAGTACAATTCAGAAACCCCGTCTCTGTTTTTGTTCACCAGCCAAATTTCATCCCGCCGAAGCAGCTCATTAGAAAATTGCCAAATATCATGAGTTGTAAAAATCAACTGTGCATTCTGTGTATTGATTTCGGGTGACAAAAACGTCAGTATGATATTTCGTACTAATAACGGATGTAGTCTGGCATTCAGTTCATCAATGAATAGTGTGCCCCCATTATCCAGTACATCCTTCAAGGACGGATAGAGTGCAAACATTTTCAATGTACCGCTTGATTCCATTTTCAACGGAATAGCTGCCATCTCTTGACTGTCTGTCATTTTATGAAGGGCATCAATCTTGTAGCTCTTACTGGTATCCTTTTCATCTTCCTGTGGCAATTCTTCCACATTAAAGTCCCTAATTGCTTCATCAAAAGATGCAAAATACTTTACCACATTTCCCTGTACTTCCTTACTGTCTGCAAAACCTTCGGGAAGCACTCTTGAACGGAAAAAGTTTTCTGCTGGATCACCAAAATCAAGGACATCATTATTCAAAAACCAATCCCTGACCTTTTTCAGTTTAGCAACCCGCAGTTTGGTTCCGAGAGAAACAATAAGCGTCTCTTTATTTAAAGATGCCTTGATATTTTCCACATGGTTTTTGGAAAACCCATTCATTTCCAGTTCTTCACCTTTTTTCCGATAAAAAATCGTCCTGTAATTGTTCCTTGCTGTCTTAGCCTTGGAATACAGCCATTCCTCTACAACTTCATCCCTTTTCAGCGAAAATCCATATTGATATATCTTTC
>OHDD01000522.1_pt1 | contig 20953 bp, 16 predicted proteins | sample 1566941 | NCBI WGS metagenome assembly OHDD01 (sample SAMEA3879580, study PRJEB24766) | human gut metagenome | biome: human-associated habitat; feature: feces | place: USA | collected 1985/1987 | reverse complement strand
GATAGCTTTGGTAATAGCTCCAGCCAACGTCCATCTTTGCTTGTATATCATCTGGATTTTTCTTTAACTTCTCCAGATTTTCCTGTATCATCATCTGATTGGCACGCACCATACCAATGCGGACAGAATCATCATAATGATTTTCCTTGAGCAGATCCATATAGCCATCTCTGGCAGCTTTATAATCTCCCTTGCGGAATGCAAGTTCTGCTTGTTTGGCGCGCATAAGATAATTCTGTGGGTCCAATTCCTTGGACCGGTTGAAATACTGTTCTGCCTGTTCCAGCTTCACGAGACATCTTTTTGTTTCTTCCGATACATTTCTTTCTCTTTGCTTTTCTGCCAGCCATCTTTCCTTCTCTGCCAGCTTTCTCTCAGCCTCAAAACTGTGTACCGGTATATCCGGATATTCTTCTTCTATGTACGCAAGAAATCTGTCCACATCTTCTTCATGTTTGAAATTACATTGCTTTTCTTTTCCGTCCTCATATACGACCACAAGATAGGATAATGTACCGAATACTCCTTTTCCTGTAAATCCACCCTTACTCATGGCGATTTTTACAGAACTGATCGGTATGTAATACCTTCTGTCAATATAGAAGCTGCTAAGATACACCGCCTTTTTTCCAATGCCACAAGGTCCGATCTTCTTACATTCTTTTTTATCTTTTATCAATTCTTCATCCGGAATCGATACATTACCCAGTCTTCGTGGTTTCATCTTTTCATCATCTCATTTCTGTCAATTCATTCTGCCTTTTTATGTATTCAAATTACACTGTCTTACAACTATGCTTTCATTGGTTTCTTTGTAGCATGGATAAAGATTCCAAGGAATGCTGCTGCCAGGATAATTCCTACCGGATAAGCAACCTTCGTAGAAAGTCCCAGACACTCTTCTGCACAGAAGAAATATGTCATGGAAACAGCGCTCATGAAGGTTGCAGGCACGGCGGTGATCCAGAAGTTCTTCTTCTCCTTGAACAGGTACATGGAAGCAGCCCACAGGACGATCATAGCCAGCGTCTGGTTGGTCCAGCTGAAGTAACGCCAGATGACGGTGTAGTTGATGAAGCCCAGTGCGTTGCCGATGCCAAGGAAAGCACCAACGCCCAGCACGGGGACACACAGCTTCAGGCGGTTTGCGTAGCTGTCCTGATCGATCTTGAGCCAGTCGGCCAGAGTCAGACGAGCGGAACGGAATGCAGTATCACCGGAGGTGATGGGGCAGATAACGACACCGATCATAGCCAGTGCCACGCCGACATTACCCATGGTCTTGAGGCAGACGTCGTAGATAGCGGCAGACTGACCGGCAGCCAGAGCCTCGGCCAGACCGACCATCTTGCCATCGGTGATGGTGTACAGTGCGCAGCCGGCAGCAGCCCAGATCAGAGCGATGATGCCCTCGCTGACCATTGCACCGTAGAACACGAAGTGACCCTGCTTCTCACTCTTCATGCAGCGAGCCATCAGAGGCGACTGGGTGGAGTGGAAACCAGAGATAGCACCACAGGCAACGGTGATGAACATGAAGCTCCAGATAGGAGTGTTGGAGGGGTGCATATTGCTGAAGTTTGCCCAGATCTCGGGGATGGTGTAGGCGGGGTTGGTGAAGATACCAAAGATAACGCCCACAGCCATGATGATCAGGCAGATGCCGAACACAGGGTAGATCTTACCGATGATGGCATCAATGGAGATAAAGGTTGCGATGAAGTAGTACGCCAGAATGATGATCAGCCAGAACAGGGTGGTGGTCAGCAGACCGGACATACCGCTGTTCTTGCACAGGGTAACGATCAGGCCTGCGGGGCCGACTGCGAACACGGTACCGACCATGATCAGCAGCACCACAGAGAACACACGCATGATGTTCTGCATCACGGGGCCCAGATAGCGGCCGGTGACCTCGGCGATGGAAGCGCCCTCATTGCGCTCGCTCATCATGCCGGAGAAGTAGTCATGTACGCCGCCGGCAAAGATGGTGCCGAAGGTGATCCACAGGAACACCACGGGACCCCACAGAGCACCCTGCAGTGCACCAAAGATGGGGCCCAGACCTGCAATGTTCAGCAGCTGGACGAGGAACAGCTTCCACTGGGGCATCACAACGTAGTCAACGCCATCGTTGATGCGCACAGCAGGAGTTTCGCGGTCGTCCGGTCCGAACGTGTTGTCCACGATCTTACCATAGACAAAGTAGCCGATGATAAGGAGCGCCAGACACAGTAAGAAACTAATCATACCAGAAACCTCCTTTTGAATTTCAGCCGCCGACAGCTTATGCCATACTGCGGCTATGACCGATCTCTGGCTTCATGTTAACACCTTTTTCATAATTGTGTTAATATTTTTTAGGTATGGTTCCTATATCAAAAAGTATATGGCCGCTTATTTTATTTGTTTGCGCAAACTTTTATTTTGTGGCGATAACACGTTTTAATTCGTCGTTTTGTTTCTTAAAAATTTTCTCCCGGGAACGGTCAAACCCGCCCCCGCCAAACTTTGCGCCGCCTTTTTGTGCACTTTGCTTAATCGTTTGCGATTTTCTCCCCAAAACGTGGAATTTGAGACGAAAAGAAGGGAAATCTGTCCTCTCAGGTGGGGCACCCGTGAAAATGGGCTAGCAGAGCGTCCGCAGACGCTCCGCTAGCCCGAAAATAAAAACAATTCTTCCGCTGCAACAACGACGACCGCCGCCAGCGGCGGAAACAGGGAGGAGTTGTTGGGGCAGCGGCCAGCAAGACGCGCGTGCCGCCCAAGGCACGATGCGGATGCTGGGTGCCGCAACCCGGAAGACGCGGCGCGCATTTCAAATCTTCTTCCACCCGCTGTCCTTGATGGTGGCATCCGCCTGCTTGTGCAGCAACTGCACAAACAACTGCTCCTCCGGCTGCAAAGGCTCCCGCTCCGAGTACACCAGCACGTCCCGCATCTGCTGCTTCTGCGCCGGGCAATTATGCAACGCCAGATGGTACTGCTCCAGCGCGCGCTGCGGCATAGGGGACGACCACATATAGGCCGTGGGCAGATTCTGCAGAATGGAGAACTGGCTGCACCGCTCATACACATGGATGCGGCGGTTGGGGTTCACCTCCCAGCGGGAAGCGGTGCTCTCGTCCCCGGGCAGATGGGTGTCGCCGTGCAGCACCTCGATGTAATCGTTCAGCTCGTCAAGGTTCTGCACCTGCCGCCGCGCCAGCGGGCTGTCCTGACTGGTGAGCAGCAGGTAGGAAAACTCCATGATAGGCTCCTGCCGCAGACCGTGGCGCTGGCAGTAGCGCAGATAGTAGTCCTCGTCCTCGGCAGCATAGCGCAGCAGCGCTATGTGGTAGCCCTGCCGCAGCACAAAATCCAAAGCTTCAATGGCACCGCTCTCCCGGATATGCACCCGCAGCTGCTCGTTGCGGGCTGCCTGCTGCAAAAAATCCACCGCCGCATAGGAGGCGTAGGTGGCATGGGTCAGCACCACCCGCAGCTCGGCGCAGCTGCGCTGCTGGTGCGCCTCCTGCTTCAGCTCGTCCACCTGCTGCAGCACCCGCTGCGCCTGCCGGATGAACCGCTTGCCCTGCTCGGTGGGGATCATGCCCGTGGAGGAGCGCTCAAAGATGCGCAACCCGTATTCCTCTTCCAGGTTCTTCAGTGCCTTGCTGACGTTGGGCTGCGCCGCGTACAGCTGCTTTGCCGCCGCCGACACCGACCCCCATTTCATGATGGCTACCAGATACCGCAGTTCCGTAATATTCATGAACCCCTCCGCGTGGTTTGCAGTCGTAACTGTATTGTAACAATTTCTCCGCGTCGCTGTCAAGCGGGGGAGAATAAACCCTCTCAGTCCGCTCCCCCTTGCACCAAAGCCCACGGGTGCTATATAATAAGGAAAAACACAAAGGAGGGGCTGTACCATGCCGGAATACCGCGTGCTGCGCATTGACGAGCAGCTGTACGGCTGCGAGGAGCTGCCCGCCGGGCAGCCGGTGCTGTGCGATGTGACCCTGACCGATGCCGCCGGGGCTGCCCGCATTCTGCCCTACCCGGACAGGGAGCTGACATGTCTTGGCATCGACGAGGGAGACACCGTCTGTCTGCTGCCGGACGGCACCCTGCACAAGCTGTAAGGAGTAATTTTATGCATAATATCTATTTCACCCGCCACGGCGAGACGGTATGGAACGTGGAAAATAAGATCTGCGGCATGACCGACAGCCCGCTGACTGCCCGCGGGCAGGAGCAGGCGCGGCAGCTGGGCGAGCTTGTCCGGGACAGCGGCCTGCACATTGACGAGATCTTGTACCCTCCCCTCTCCCGCGCCGCCGACACCGCAAAGGCCATTGCCGCCGCTACCGGTCTGCCCGCCCGCTGCGAGCCCCGCCTGCGGGAGCAGTGCTTTGGCAAATACGAGGGCACGCCCCGGGACGGTGCGGAGTTCCGCATCTCCAAGACCCACTTTGCCGACCGCTATGACGGCGGCGAAAGCATGATGCAGCTGGCGCAGCGCATCTACAATTTGCTGGACGAATTGAAGGCGGACACCGGCAAGACCTACCTGCTGGTGGCGCACAACGGCATCGCCCGGGTGGTGCACTCTTATTTTTATGATATGACCAACGAGGAATACGCCGCTGCAGGCATCAAAAACTGCCAGCTGGTGGAGTACACCTTTGAATAACAGGAAAGCCGCCGGAGTCCCGGCGGCTTTTTTGTTATGGCGCGTCAAACATGACGGTAATGGAATTTCTGGTCTTTTGTCACAAACATATACACGCTCACCGCCAGCGCGGCCAGCTCGGCGGCGGTGACAGCCAGCCACACGCCGTCAATGCCCCACAGGGCGGGCAGCAGGAGCAGCGCGGCAAGCTGGAACACCAGCGTGCGCAGAAAGGAGATGAGGGCGCTGGTCACGCCATCGCCCAGCGCCGTGAAGAAGGAGGACGCATACACGTTGAAGCCCATGATGAGGAAGCTCAGCGCATACAGCCGGAACGCGCGGCTGGTCAGCGCCAGCAGCTGAGCATCATAGCCCACAAAGATGCGCGCCACATAGGGAATGATGACCATAGACGCCGCCGTCATGCTCACAGCCACCACGGCGATCAGGCGCAGGCTCTTCTGGTAGAGGTTATGCACCTCGGCATGGTTGCGCGCGCCGTAATGGAAGCTGACGATGGGTGCGCTGCCCACGGCATAGCCCACGAACACCGCCACAAACAGGAAGGCAGCGTACATGATGACGCCGTAAGCCGCCACGCCGTTTTCTCCGGCAAGCCGCAGCAGCTGGAAGTTATACAGGATATTGACCAGCGACATGGAAAGGTTGGTCATCAGCTCAGAAGAACCGTTGATACAGGCATCCCACAGCACGCGGCCGTAAAACTGTGTTCTGCACAGGTGCAGGCGGCTGGTATTGCCGTGGTCGATAAAGTAGAACACCGGAAGCACGCCGCCCACCAATTGGCTGATAAGGGTGGCAACGGCAGCGCCCTCCACGCCCCAGTGCAGCATACCCACCATCACCACGTCCAGCACCATGTTGGTGCAGCCTGCACCTACGGTGAACCAGAAGCCCAGAAGCGGCTTTTCGGCGGTGACGAAAAAGCTTTGGAACATATTTTGCAGCGCAAAGGGCGGCAGCGCCAGCATCAGGATGCGCCCGTAGCGCACGGCGTAGTCCAGCAGCTCTCCCTTTGCGCCCAGCAGCATGGCGACCGGCCGCAGGAACACAAAGCCCAGCACGGCCAGCACGCTGACCGAAACAAGCGCCGCCAGCAGAAACATAGTAAAATAGCGGTCGGCTTTTTTCTGGTCACCCTCGCCCAGCGTGATACCAACGATGGCGCTGCCGCCGGTGCCCAGCATAAAGCCGACAGTGCCCAGCAGCTGCGGCAGCGGCATGATGAGGTTGACCGCCGCAAAGGCCGTTTTGCCCACAAAGTTGGAAACGCACAGGCCGTCCACGATGCCGTAGACGGAGGTGAACAGCATGGTGCCGATGCAGGGCAGCACGAACCGCAGCAGGCGGGAATAGGTAAAATGATCGGACAATTGGATGGTTTTCTTTGGCATAGCTCCTCCTTTTTGAACTTCACATATGCAAAAAGGCCGGATAAGAACCACCGCTCCGGTGCATTCCCTCTTCTGCTGCGGCACTACGGTGCCCACAGCCTCCGGGAAACACGAACGATGACATCTTATCCGGCCCTTCAATTACGTTGAAACAGCCCTCCGATGAGCGAAAAACAGTATAGCAAAGTTTATTTTTGATGTCAAGTCCTGCTTTGCATCATTCTGCCGCAAAGTGTAAAACACGAAAAAAGAGAACACCCGCTGCGAATGCGGCGGGCGTTCTCTTTTTTGAGCAAGGGTGGGGTGACGATTCCCACATCTCCTAACAATGGGCGACGGCTGCCTGTTCCGTCCTCCGTTGCTCATCTCTATCCACTATTATTATATCATAGGAATTCAAAATGTCAACACACGATAACGCGTCAATATTTTTTCAAATTTCCCTTGTCGATAAAGCTGCGGACACGATTTGGATTTAATCTGTAAACCGACCTTGCAAAAAGTTGTCCTTTTGTAGACACCCGTACCGCAACTTTGACAAACACATGGTCTATTTCTACTTCTCGGACATATTCAATGGAGTTATCCTTTTTATTTTGCGCCACATAATCCGGTTCTCTTAAAATATCCGGGATGTACTCTCCATATAATGCAAAGTCCTCAGGATGGCGTGTTGTCATGTGCCCAATGTTGGAATCGCCAAGAAGAATATCTTTTCCTTCCGGCAACTCCAATTCCAGCAGTTCGATCACACGTTTTGTCAGAACTCCAACTCGTCTTGTTTTTTCCATTCTACACCCTTTCTTTTATTTCTCCGCAAGGCGGACAAAGGGCGCGATGGCGTTGGCGTCGCCGTGGCGGACGATGGAGTAGGTGATATCGCAGTAGGGCTGGATGGCGGTGCTCTTTTCCACGGTGGAGATGAGCAGCACCTGCAATTGCAGGCGGCGGAACAGTTCCATCATGGGGCGGATGCGGTCGCTGGTCATCTTGCTGAAGGCCTCGTCCAGCAGCACCAGACGGATGCTGTTCTCGCTCTTCTGGTAGATTTGCAAAAGGCTGGCGCAGATGGCCACATAGAAGGGTGCCTGATTCTCGCCGCCGGAGGAATCGCGGCTGACGCGGGACAGATACGCCTGCTGCCCGGTGACCTGATTGGTCACCTTGATATCGTAGTCCAGATAGGTGCGGTAGTCCACATAGTCCGAAAGGGTGGCACCGGCGGCGGTGCGTCCCTCCTGCCGGGCGCGGGTGTTCTCGTCCACGTCCGCCATGATCTTTTCCATCAGTTCGTCCACCTGACGCTCGTAGGCGGGGTCGGCGGTGGCGGCAAGGTTATCCAGAGAGTCACCTTCGGTCATCTGCTGGTTGCCCTTGTCCACGATGACCTGATAGAACGCCGCCAGCTGCGGGTCGCGGCTGGGCTCCAGCTCAAAGCGGTAGACTTCCTCGCCGTAGGTCAGCTGCTCCATGACCTTGTTCAGCTCCCGGAACTGCCGCCGGGCGTTGAAGATATCGTCCTTCATACGGAACAGGATATCTTTGCGGAAGCGGTCCTTGCAATCCCGCTGCGCCTGCTCCAGGCGGGCGGCGTAGCGCTCCAAATCGATGCGCACAAGGCTCTCATGCTGGGCGCGGTACTGTTCCAGCCCGGCAAGCCCCAGAGGATAATCGCAGACGTAGCGCCGGTTGTATTCCCGCTGCGCCGGTTCCAGCGTGCTGTTCAGGTAGACAGTCAGGGCATCGTCCAGCTTGGCCTGTGCCTTTTCGGCGGCCTGCGCGGCGGCGCGGGGGGATTTATCCGGCCCGGTCAGCGCCTGCTGACGGCTGCGGGAGAGCGGCTCCACCAGCGGGTGGGCGGCAAAAAAGCTCTCTGCGGCCTGTGCGCTCTTTTCGGCGGTGTCCACCGCCTTTTGCTGCTCCGTCTCACAGGAGGAGATCTGTTTTTCGCACACGCGCAGATCGCCGCCGGTCTGCTCCACGGCAGTGCGGGCGGCTTCCCATGCGGCCTCGCGCACCTCTTCCTCCTTATACAGCTGCTGCAAAAGCGGATTCTCGCGGCACTCGGCCAGCTTTGCGGCCTGCTTGTCCACCGCCGCGCGGGCGGCGGTCAGGGCGGCGCGGGCGTCCCACAGGGCGGCAAGTTCTTCCAGCGTTGTGCCGCGCAAAAGGGTCTGGTACTGGCTGTAGGCGGCTTTCAGGTTCTGCTCCGCCTGTGCGGCGGCGCGCACCTCCTCAGCAAGGGCGTTCATCTCCCCTGCCAGTGCCCCGGCGCGGGCGCGGCGAGCTTCCAAGCCGATATAGCGCTGCGGGGTGCGCAGACGCTCCAACCGGAAGGGATGGTGACGCAGAAGGTCCCGGGTGGCGCTGTCGGGGTAGTTTTCCAGCGTGTCAGGGGTGTCGCAGCAAACAATGCGGCGCAGAATGGTGTCGGCGTACTGCGCGGCAAGCGGGTTTTCACTGGTGACCTGTGCCGCCAGACTGTCGGCGGGGGCGGTGTCGGCGCGGCGGTTGGCCTTGCGCAGACCCGGGGTGTCCAGCAGGCTGATGGGGCCCACCTTCTCTTTCAGCGCCACAAAAGCGCTCTTTGCGGCGGCATAGTGGGCGGGCGGCACAAGGATATCGAACCGGCGGTCACCCAGACAGGCTTCCACGCAGTCCTGCCAGCTCTCATCCTCCACGTTCAGCAGCTCACAGAAGATGCGGGCGTCCGGCTCCATGCCACGGCTTTTCAGCTCGGCATTCACGGCGTCCCGCACCCGGGTTGCGGCGTCCCCGTGGGGGTACACCCACTTGCCGCCGGATACGGCATCCAGCTCGGCGCGTTTCTCGGTCTGCTGCCGCTGCAAGGCGGCGGCGTGCTGCCGGGCGGCAAAATAAGCTTCTTCCAGCGGCTTTTCCTGTGCGGTCAGCCAGTCGGTCAGGGCGGGCAGGGTGTCGGGGGTCAGGTCTGCCATCTTCTGTCCGGCGGCAAAGCCGCTGCGGCGCAGCACAGCCAGCAGGTTGCCGGTCTTTTCGGCGGCCTTTTCGGCGATGTCGGCGCGGCGGGCGGCGGCATCCAGTGCGGTCTGCCGGTGCGCCAGCTCCTCGCTGAGGGCATCCAGTGCGCGTCCCTCGCCGCTGGCACCGGCGGCGCTGTGGGCGGTCAGGTAGGCGCGGCGAGCCTCCGCTTCGGCGGTCTTGGCCTCGGCGTAGCGGGTGCGCAGCGTTTCCTGCTGGCGGCGTCCGGCGTCTACCCGCTCCTGCCAGACGGCCTTTTCCCCGGCATCGGCAGCAGCCCGCGCCAGCAGGGCGGCACCCCGGTTCACAAGGGCTTCGGTCTGTTTTTCGGTGGCTTCGCGGCCAAAACGGACGATCTCGTCCAGCGCATCGGCGCGGGTCTGGGCTTCGGCCAGCACGGCGTGCAGGTTTTCCAGCTCCAAGCGGTCACCCTGCAAGGCTTCCAAGTCCAGCTCCGGCTGGGGCAGGATGTACTGGTACAGAAACTCCCGGAAGTTCGGGATCTCGTCCATGCTGGTGCCCATCTGGAACACCTCGTTGAACTTTTTGCCCAGCGGGCTGGCTGCGCGCCCGATGCCCAGTGCGCGGCATATTCTGTCCCGCGCTTCGCTGGGGCTGCGGGTATAGGAAAGCCGCCCCTCGGCGGGCTTGAAGTCCTCCTTGGCGCTGGGCGCACCGGTGCGCGGGTCGATAAAGGGCAGCTGTTCCAGCGTGATGCCATCCTCCGAGATATACCACGTCTGGTCTCCGGGGTGCAGCTCCTGCATGGGGCCCTCGGACTCCACCCGCACCGCGATGACAAAGCTGGTGTGCTTGACGCTGTCCCAAAACTCCGCCCCGATATAGGCCACGGTATGCCCCGGGCGGCGGTAGGCGTTCTCGCCGCGCTGCTTGGCGTGGACAGAGCCCTGCAGGGTGCGGCCGCTCTTTTTATTGCCCAGGGCATTGAAGTTGCGGTTGGTGGTCAGGCAGTAGCGGATGGCGTCCAGAATGGTGGTCTTGCCCACGGCGTTCACGCCGATCATATAGGTCAGGCGGGCGCAGTCGAAGGTGGTATTTTCAAAGTTATGCCAGTTGATCAGTTTCAGGCGTTTGAGTTCGATCATGCTTCACCCTCCCCTGCTTCGGTGTCTGCGCCCTCCGGGCGCTCGTACAGACCAAGCTCGGTGCGGGTGCGGGCGCTCTCGGCGGCGGCATCCGCAAGGTCGGCGTCCGGCAGCGCCAGCAGCACCGTGGGAAATACCTCAATGCGGCTGTCCAGCCCGGAGAGCCGTCCCACCGGACGCGCCAGATTGTACCGGCGCAGGGTGCGCATGAGCTTTTCCAGCGTTTGCTGATCCAGCTTGCGGGGCAGATTCATCTTTTGCAATTCGGCCTGTACTTCTTCTACGGTCACCAGCACCTCGTCCGCGCTGGCGGCAAGGCTTTCCCGCTTTTGCAGGTACAAAAGCCGCAGCACCAGCAGCAGGATGCTTTCGTACTTGAGCAGCCGTGCCTGACTGCCCTCGTGCTCGTTGACCAGCGCCGCCGCCTGCATGGGTGCGGGGTACAAAAGTACCGCGTAGCCCAAGGGTTTGAACACCGCGCGCACCTCGTTGAGGTGATCCTGAATATATAGATATTTTGCCCGCTGTTCCTCTACACAGCCCAGCACAAAGCAGTGGTTGAGCAGATAGTTTGCGGTTTCTTCCAGCAGATCAATGGTTGCCATCCGTGTTTACCTCCTTGCGGCGGGTCAGGACAAAGTCCTCGAACCGGAAGCCGCCGCGCTCCACCCAGTTTCCGGTCATGGTGATATCATACTCCCGGTGCGGCGACTGGGAATAGGTGTGCAGGCCGATGATGCCTGTAAAGTCGTTCGGGTATTCCTCCACAAGGGTGGAGGCGTTCACCTGCCCGCGGGCTGCCAGTGCCTGCCGCGCCAGCAGCGCCACGTTTTCCTCGGTGACGGCAAGGCGGGCGTAATCCAGCAGCAGCTGCTGCTCCTGCCGCAGCCGGTCGGGGTCAAGAGGTTCGGTGCGCACCGGGGCAAGAGGTGCTTCGGTGCGGGGCGCGGCAGGGGGATACAGCGGCTTTGCGCCGAACACTGCCGCCGGGTACAGGTGCAGCCGCGCCGCCACCGGGCCATCGTCCGGCTCAAACAGCTGCTCCGGGCTGCGGATGTCCTCCGCATAGCGGCGCAGCAGGGCGGTGACGCTGCCCTGCGCCGAGCGGTCGCTGAGCAGCAAAAACTGTGCCCGCTGCACCGCCCGCTTGCGGTAGCGGATATGGCTGGCGTCGATCTCCTTCATCAGGGTGCTCATCTCTTCCAGCGCGTCCCGCTGCTGCTGGATGAGGGCACGCACCCGGGGTGCAGCCTCGCCGGGGGCGCAGCGCTCCACCCGGGCGTAATCCAGCGCTAAGCGCGGCAGCTGGTTCTGCTCGCAGTCGTCCAGTTCTTCTTCCAGATAGGCGCGGTAATTGAACAGGTTATCGCTGGTTTTAAAGCGGTGGTACGCCGCCGCCACCACCTTTTCCTCGTACTGGTCGAACAGTTCCAGCACCTCCTGCGGGGTGCGGTTATGGGTCAGGCGGTCGATGTAATGCCCGATGGAAGCGTTGAGGGCGCGCAGGGACTTGTTCAAAGTTTCAAGGTCTGCCGCCACCTCCCGCAGCACGTTCTCGTAGGGGCTTTTTTCCTGCCCGATGCTGCCCAGCAGCTGCCACGCCTTGTACAGCTTGCCGGTGTAGGTGACCACCCGGGGGTTCAGTATCTCTTCCAGCGCATCCAGCAGCGGGGTGACTTCCGGCATAAAGGCAAGGGTCGGCTCCGTCTCATAACTGCCGGGCTGCTCCTCCAGCCAGCCGGTGCGGCGCAGACGCAGCAAAAAGCCCACCGCCAGCGTGTGGGGGTCGCGGGTGGGCTGCTCGTCCTCATCGCCCGCGCCGTCGGCATCCAGCGCCAGCGGCTTTGCCAGCGCGGCAAAATAATCCTCGGCGCGGGAGACGGCTTCGGCGCGGGAAATGCTGTAATCTGCCGTATGGCGGCACTCCTCCCAGAGCAGCAGCAAAAGCTCTGCATAAAACGCCCGGTTGGGCCCCGCCAGCGGGCGGAACAGCCGTGGGCTGACCAGTTCAAACAGCTGCATGGAAACGTCCTTTCTGTGTGAGTTCGATACCCTTTTATTGTACCACAGCGGGCGGGGTTTGTCACAAAAAGGCGAAAAAAAGCCCCGGGGAGCGGGTGCTCTCCGGGGCGGGGTGATTCAATTACTGTGCAGCTTTAATTCCAAAGCCGATGGCAACATAGGTCTTGTCGCCGATGGTCTTTGCGCCGACGCCCAGCGCAGTAAGCTCGACTTCCTTATTTTGAGAAGCTGCTGCGGCCTTAACAACATCCCAAGTGGCTTTCAGAACGTCAAGGTTCATTTTATCCGGCGTAATAGTCTCTGCCTTGTCCGCTTCATAGTAGAACTTCACATACTTTTCGTTGGTGGACTGCGCCGTGTCGAAGCAGACCATAACCTCATTCACGGTATTTGCACTCAGCTTTTCTGCTTTCCAAAGTGTATCCTTATTCAGAGTCTCTGTACCGCTTACCTCCTGAAGGTAATCGACAGCCAGCTTCTTGATGGCGTCATCGTTATCGAAATTCACACCAAAAGTCTCATTCAGTTTTGCCATATAGGCCTGCTCAACCTTAGTCTCAAACTCTGAGCTGCCGGGGGTGCCGGGCGTACCGCCGCAAGCGGTGAGCATTGCCAGTGCCATGATACCGGCCAGAAGAACAGCCACAAGACGTTTCATCTTTTTCATGTTAGATTCCTCCAAATAAAAAATTTACAGACTTTATCCGCGCCCCAAAAGCCCGGATGATCTATGTTCATTTTACAACATCTCCCTCCCCCGGTCAATGTACAGACTGCCTAGATTTTCCAGTTGTTTTTGAGCAGATACGCCAGCCTGTTGGATACAAAAAAAGCCCCGGAGGGCGGGTGCTCTCCGGGGAAGAAAGGACTGATGATTCTTTACTTATTTGCCCTTGTAGGCGATGTTCTTGACCTGAATTGCAATTGCAGCATAGCTGCCCTTATCAGTGGTTTTGACAACGACAGCAACCTTTGCCCAATTGCCTTCAAGTTTCACGCTGTTGTTGGTATCTTTGATCTCTCCAATTTTTTCAGTGATCTTATTAACCAGATTTGCTACAAGACCAGCAGTCTTGTAGTCTGCATACACAGTAAATGTTGCGTACTCCTTATCAGGACCAACATCGGTGTCAACATCAAGCACAAAGGTTCCCGTAAGGCTGGAATCAATCTTTGCATTAAGGTTGGTCTGAGTGGTTTTATAGAGCTCACTACTCTTGTCATTCCTGACTCTGCCATCTGCATCACACAGACCTACAGCATTCGGATTTTTGCCGAGTTGCTGCCTGATATTATCTTCCAGCGGAGTTTCCGAGGCTGCGCCGCCACAGGCGGTGAGCATCACCATAGCCATCACACCTGCCAGCAGCAGGGCTACAAATTTTTTCAGGTTTTTCATAAAGGTATCCCTCCAATCAGCGTTTTTTGTGGATATGTTTCTTTTTTCTCGAAAGGCTTTCGCAACCATCGTTGCCTTTCTGCCCTGATTATATCCGACGCCTGACGGTTTTGTCAATCGGGAATATCGCTAAACTTCCTGAAGCAGTTTCGTGAAAATGATGAAAATAAGCGGGATTTGTTGCAGTTCTGATATATTCCGGAATAAAGTCTGTCTACAATTCACAGAATCATCTTTTCCCTGCCCCGGCGGCGCGGTTTTGCCGGGTGCGGGAGCACTTAAATTTGGACATATGTTGTGTTAGCAAGCGTTAACTTTCTTGAAAAGGGTTCGCCCTCTCAGGCGCTCCCGCGCCAGCTCTCCCGAAGGGAGAGCCAAGGTCTAAGGCTCGTTGCTGAAGCTTTAAGTGCAATGAGAAAGCTTCCGGCGGCGCTCTTGCCTCTCCCTTTGGGAGAGGTGTCACCGCAGGTGACGGAGAGGGCGCACGCCGCTGCCCTCAGCGCTAAAGTATCAAGCGCAACAAGAAACCTTCCCGCCATGTCAAAGGCTCCCTCCCCGAGGGAGCTGGCAAAGCCGTTAGGCTTTGACTGAGGGAGTTTAAACCCGCACCCCATTTGCAAATTTAAATTGCATCTTTTTTGCGTTTTACGGCGATTTTCAGCAATTTTGCGGCAATGTAAAAAACTTTGCGGATTTTGCTTGACAGGGGGCCGTCTGCGTGTTATCATGAACACATGAACAGATGCTCATATGTCGAAACGAAAGGGGATGACAGCATGACCGGGCTAGAACAGACCGCACCGGAAAAGGAAAAGCAGCCGGTGGAGATGCCGGACGATGAGGTGCTGTACGAACTGGCGGACCTGTTCCGCGTGTTCGGCGATTCCACCCGCATCAAGATCCTGTACGCCCTGCACGACAGCGAACTTTGCGTGCAGGATATCGCGGATGCTGTGCAGCTGAGCCAGTCTGCCGTCAGCCACCAGCTGCGGGTGCTCAAGGACTCCAAGCTTGTGCGCTTCCGGCGGGAGGGCAAAACCGTTTTCTACGCACTGGACGATGACCATGTGCGCAGCATCCTCTCCATGGGGATGGATCATATCGAAGAATGACCGGGCACACCGCCCGCAGAAAAGAAAGGCTGGTACTTATTATGAAAAAGACCTACAAGATCGAAGTGGACTGCGCCAACTGCGCCCAGAAGATGGAGGATGCCGCCAACACCGTTTCCGGTGTGGAAAAGGCGACCGTCAGCTTTATGACCCAGAAGATGAAGGTGGAGTTTGCCGAGGGCGCCGACCCCCACGCCACCATGGAGAACGTGCTGTCTGCCTGCAAGAAGGTCGAGGACGACTGCGAGATCTTTGATATCTGATGTACGGCAAAGCTCTCCCGGTCGGTGTGGACTGGGGGAGTTTTTCTGTGGAAAAATCCGCCACTTTTCAACAATTTCCACCGGGTTTTCAACACACTTTGCGAAAAAACCGAAAAAGAAGCGTGGAAAAGCGCTTTTTTACAGGAAAACTGTGTGGAAAACGCGGGTAAAACTGTGGAATACCCATTTTTTGCCGAAAAACTTGTGGAAAACCACCCGTTTTTCATCCGCTGCACCGCAAACTGAGGAGCGTTGCTTATGAACAAGAAACAAAAAAAGACCCTTGAGCGCATTCTGATCGCCGTGGCGCTGGTGATCGTGCTCAAGCTTTTGCCCGCCTTGCCCATGCCGGTGGAGCTGGCGCTCTACTGCATCCCCTACCTTGTGGTGGGCTGGGATGTGCTGCGCAAGGCGCTGAAGGGCATCAAGAACCGTCAGCCCTTTGACGAGTGCTTTCTGATGGCAGTGGCCACCGTGGGCGCGTTTGCACTGGGCGATTATGTGGAGGGCTGCGCCGTTATCATCTTCTACCAGATCGGCGAGCTGTTCCAGAGCGTTGCCGTGGGCAAGAGCCGCCAGAGCATTGCCAGCCTGATGGATATCCGCCCGGACTACGCCAACATCGAGGGCGAGGACGGCAAGCTGGAACAGGTGGACCCGGATGAGGTCGAGGTGGGCACCGTCATCGTCGTGCAGCCCGGCGAGCGGGTGCCCATTGACGGCGTCATCGTGGAGGGCGCATCTGCCCTGAACACCGCTGCCCTGACCGGCGAAAGCCTGCCCCGGGACGTGAACGCCGGGGACGAGGTCATCAGCGGCTGCGTGAACATGACCGGCCTGCTGAAAGTGCGCACCACCAAGGAATTTGGCGAGTCCACCGTCTCTAAAATTCTGGATCTTGTGGAAAATTCCAGCATGAAAAAAGCCCGGGCAGAAAACTTTATCACCCGCTTTGCCCGGGTGTACACCCCCGCTGTCTGCTACGGCGCACTGGCGCTGGCGCTTCTGCCGCCGGTGGTGCTGCTGCTCATGGGACAGCCAGCCCGCTTTGGCGACTGGGTCTACCGCGCTTTGACTTTCCTTGTTATCAGCTGCCCCTGTGCGCTGGTCATCTCCATCCCGCTGAGTTTCTTCGGCGGCATCGGCGGCGCTTCCGCCTGCGGCATCCTCATCAAGGGCTCTACCTATCTGGAAGAACTGGCCAACACCGGCGTTGTAGTGTTCGATAAGACCGGCACCCTGACGCAGGGCACCTTTAAGGTCACCGGCATCCACCCGGTCGAGGGCGTGAACGACGCCGCACTGGTGGAAGCCGCTGCGCTGGCGGAAAGCTGGTCGAAGCACCCTATCTCCCTGAGCATCAAGGCCGCCTACGGCAAGCCCATCGATGCCGCCCGGGTCACGGACGTGCAGGAACTGGGCGGTCATGGCGTGACCGCGAAGGTGGACGGCAAGACCGTTGCCGCCGGTAACGCCCGCCTGATGGAAAAGCTTGGCCTTGCCGTGCCCGCCGTGGACGGCGTGGGCACCATCGTGCACGTTGCCGTAGAGGGCAGCTACGCGGGCTATCTGCTGATTGCGGACGTGGTAAAGCCCCACAGCGCCGATGCCATCCGCGCTTTGAAGGCCTCTGGTGTGCGCAAGACGGTCATGCTGACCGGCGATGCACAGGCGGTGGCACAGGCGGTGGCGCAGCAGCTGGGTCTGGACGAATACCACGCCGGTCTTTTGCCCGGCGACAAGGTAGACCAGATCGAAAAGCTGCTTGCCGCAAAGCAGCCCAAGGAGAACCTTGCCTTTGTGGGTGACGGCATCAACGACGCACCGGTGCTTTCCCGCGCAGACGTGGGCATCGCCATGGGTGCGCTGGGCTCGGACGCCGCCATCGAGGCCGCAGACGTGGTGCTGATGGATGACGATCCCGCAAAGATCGCGCTGGCTATGCGCATCGCCCGCCGCACCCTGCGCATCGTGCACCAGAACATCGTGTTCGCGCTGGGCATCAAGGCGCTGTGCCTGCTGCTGGGCGCACTGGGCATTGCCGGAATGTGGGCAGCCATCTTTGCAGATGTGGGCGTGATGGTCATTGCCGTGCTCAACGCCACCCGCGCCCTGTATACCAAGGATTTGACCAAAAACTAATATAAACGCAAAACAGCCAGACCGGCACTGCCGGTCTGGCTGTTGTTGTTTTGGGGAAATTTACAGCTTTTCTACCATCGCTGCTACGATCTTAGTGGCGGTGGCGACATACTCGCTGATGCTGAACTTCTTCACCACCAGTACCTCGTGGCCGTCCTCGTCGGCGTTGTCGCTCATGGCGCGCAGGATGACGCAGGGCACGCCGTTCTTGGCGGCGATCTGGCTTACCGCCGCGCCCTCCATCTCCACGCAGTCCGGGGCGCACTTGGCTTCAATAGCGGCTTTGGTCTCGCTGTCGCCCACGAACAGATCGCCGGTGGCGATCTTGCCCACCAGTGCCTTTACCCCGGCTTCGGCGCAGGCGGCCTCGGCGGCGGCGATCAGTGCCGGGTCGCCGGTGTATTCCTTCAGGAACGGCGGGTTCTGGCAGATCATATCCAGCTGGGCGTCGTGGTACAGCACCGTTTTGCCGATGACCACATCGCCAATGCCGATCTTGCTGGTCATATTGCCCGCAATGCCGGAGAAGATGATCTTCTCTGCGCCGAACTTGGTGATGAGCACCTGCGTGGTAGCGGCGGCGTTGGCCTTGCCCATACCGGCGCAGCACACCACCACCTGCTTGCCGGCCAGCGTACCCTTGTGGTACTCCACGCCGCCGTAGGGCTCAACGGTGACATTTTCCAGCTTTGCACACAGCTGGTCTACTTCATCGGGCATAGCGCCCATAATACCAAAGATCATGGTGGACTCCTTTAAACATTAAACAGGAACTCGATGACATCGCCATCGTGCACAACGTACTCCTTGCCCTCGGTGCGCTGCAGGCCCTTGGCCTTGACGGCGGCGTAGTCGAAGTTGTTGGCTTCCAGATCGTTGTAGCCGATGACGCTGGCGCGGATGAAGCCGCGCTCGAAGTCGCTGTGGATCTTACCGGCAGCCTGCGGAGCCTTGGTGCCCTTGCGGATGGTCCATGCGCGGCACTCCTTCTTGCCGTCGGTCAGGAAGGAGATCAGACCCAGCAGGTCGTAGCTGGCGGTGATCAGGTTGTCCAGACCGCTGGCCTCGATGCCCATCTCGGCCAGAAATTCCTTCTTTTCCTCGGGGCTGTAATCCGCAATGTCCTCCTCGGTCTTGGCGCAGATGGGAATGTAGCGGGCGCCCTCTTCCTTGGCGCGGGCAGCCACCAGCGGAACGTACTTGTTGTTCTCGATGCCCTCCATCAGGTCATCCTCGCCCACGTTGCAGGCGTACAGCACCGGCTTTGCGCTCAGCAGACCCATCTCGTGCAGCACGGTCTGCTGCTCGGTGTCGGCGGGGTCAAAATCGAAGCTGCGGGCGGGCTTACCGGCGCTCAGATGGTCGGCCAGCTGCTGCAGCCAAGCGGCCTCGGCGGCAGCGCCCTTGTTGTTGCCGCTCTTGGCAGCTTTTGCCATGCGGCCAGCGCGGTTCTGCACCACCTCAAGGTCGGAGAGGATCAGCTCGTAGTCGATGGCTTCAATATCGGCAATGGGATTCACGGCCTCGGCCTTGGTCACGTCCTCCACTACATGGATGATGTTGTCATCGTCAAAGCAGCGCACAACGTGCACGATGGCGTCGCACTCGCGGATATGGCCAAGGAACTTGTTGCCAAGGCCTGCGCCCTGACTTGCACCCTTCACAAGACCGGCAATGTCCACGAACTCCACGATGGCGGGGGTCTTTTTGTTGGTCTGCCAGATCTCGGCCAGCTTGTCCAGCCGCTTGTCCGGCACTGCCACGATGCCGGAGTTCGGCTCGATGGTGCAGAAGGGATAGTTTGCAGCCTCCGCGTTCTTGGTGGAGGTGATGGCGTTGAACAGAGTGGACTTGCCCACGTTGGGCAGGCCGACGATACCTAACTTCATATAAAATACGCTCCTTACACGTTTTTTGGCATAACGATACATCTACCATTATACGCGATGAACCCCGCCAGCGCAAGGGGGCAGGGCTATCTTGAATCAGGAATCCTGAAATAATCCGGGATGGTTTATCGGCAAGAAATCAAATCTCGGAAGTTCTGCGGTAAACGTTTCTTGCCGATAGCGCGGCTGCGTAAGGTGTACCCTAGGCAGAAATGTGAAAAAAACTACACTTCCTTCTTTATTTTGTCATAACTGTCCCGTATAATAGAAAGGAAAGAGCCTGTCAAAACGCCCGGAAGGGCTGAAGATACAGCAAAAACCTGCATAAAAGGGGAGGAAAACACTTATGGCAAACGAAAAGATCCTTGTGGTGGACGACGACGCCAACATCTGCGAGCTGCTGCGGCTGTACCTGACCAAGGAGGGCTATCAGGTCACGGTGGCAAACGATGGCGAAGAAGGGCTGGAAAAGTTCAACGCGGTCAAGCCGGATATGGTGCTGCTGGACGTGATGATGCCCCGCATGGACGGCCTTGAGGTCTGCCGCCGCATCCGGGCCACCAATACGAAAATCGGCATCATCATGCTGACGGCCCGGTCTCAGGAGATGGACAAGGTGACGGGACTGATGACCGGCGCCGACGATTATGTGACCAAGCCCTTTTCTCCGGCGGAGCTTACCGCCCGCGTGGACGCGCTGTTCCGCCGGGCTGGCGGGGAGGAAGTGGTCCAGAGCGGTGAGATCAGCCAGCCGCCCTTTTTACTGAATACCCGCAACCGGACGTTGGAAAAAAACGGCCAGCGAGTGAAGCTGACGCAGGTGGAGTATGCCATCATGCGGGTGTTTATGGAAAATCCCGGCAAGGCACTGTCTCGTGAGGAGATCTTAGACCGGGTCTGGGGGCGGGACTACTTCGGAGAGCTGAAGATCGTGGACGTGAACATCCGCCGTCTGCGGATGAAGGTGGAGGATGAGCCTAGCCATCCGGCACATATCCTCACCGTGTGGGGATATGGTTATCGGTGGGAGGAGTGACATGCGAAGCGGTATCACCCGGCGATGGCTGCGGGGCAGTTTGCTCATTACGGTACTGCTGGTGCTGCTGGTGGAGGTCATGTTCCTCTACAGCGCCACCCGCAGCTACTACAACGGCGTCCAGCAGACCATGTACCGCCGCTTTTCGTCCATCACCGGTCAGCTCAAAATGTACACCGGCGAAACGAGCCAGAAGACCGCCGCCAGCCGCAGCGTGGCTCTGCGTCGGATGGTGGAGCAGTTCTCCGATAAGGACAAATACGAATTTATGCTGCTGGACAGCTACGGCGGCGTTATCGCCTCGTCCAGCGGCACCGACGCCGAGGGCATCGTCACCCGCACCGACTTTGAGCAGGCGCAGGACGCCGTGGACGGGCAGGGCATCGCCATCTACCGCACCCAGAGCGGAGAGATGGTCATGGCGGCCTGCTGTCTCGTACCCTATGCAGCCGAAGATGTGGCTGCCATGCGTCTCGTCACCAGTCTGACACTGGTGGAAGAACAGCTCAAACGCACCGTGGTGGTGGCCCTCATCATGGGTGCGGCGGTGCTGGCCTTTACCATCATGTCGGGCCTGTACTTCGTGCGGAGCATCGTGGTGCCGCTGGGACAGGTGGAGCGCACCGCCGCCGGCATCGCCCGGGGTGAGCTGGACGTCCGTCTGCCCGTCACCGGCGACGAGCGGGATGAGGTGGACCGCCTGCGCGGCACCATCAACCGAATGGCCGAGGGCCTTGAAGAGACGGAAAAGATGAAAAACGAGTTCATCAGCTCCGTTTCCCACGAGCTGCGCACCCCGCTCACCTCCATCCGGGGCTGGGTGGAGACCCTGCGCACGCTGGATGACCCCACGGATGAGAACTACCGCAAGGGGCTGGAGATCATCAACAACGAGACGGGCCGTCTGTACAACAT
>OHDD01000512.1_pt1 | contig 21233 bp, 21 predicted proteins | sample 1566941 | NCBI WGS metagenome assembly OHDD01 (sample SAMEA3879580, study PRJEB24766) | human gut metagenome | biome: human-associated habitat; feature: feces | place: USA | collected 1985/1987 | reverse complement strand
AGCTCCAACTAAAAAAGAAAAAAAAGCTAAATAATCAATAATTGATATAAATAAAGGGCCCTAGCGAAAGTTAGGGCTTTTTTTATTTAAAAAGAAAGAATATAATAAATCAAAAATGAAAATATGTTATAATATACAGAAATATAACAAAAGAGGTAAAGTAAATGACGTTTAAACAATTAGGAATTAGTGATAATATAACGAGTATATTAAAAACTAGCGGAATAATAAATCCAACTGAAATTCAAGAAAAAAGTATTAAAGATATATTAAATGGTAAGGATATAATTGCAGAAGCACAAACAGGAACTGGAAAGACTTTAGCATTTTTATTACCTATATTCGAAAATATAAAACCAAACTCTAAAGATATTGAGTGCTTAATAATTACTCCAACAAGAGAGCTTGCACTACAGATTACTGAAGAATCTGAAAAGCTAAAGCAAGGTAAAGAGATTGGAGTTTTAGCTATGTATGGAGGAAAAGATATTGGATCACAGCTTAATAAGCTTAAAGGTAATATACAAATTATTATTGCAACTCCAGGAAGATTACTTGATCATATAAAAAGAAAAACAGTTGATTTAAAAAAGCTAAAAACTATAGTTATTGATGAAGCAGATCAAATGTTACTTATGGGATTTAGAAATGAAATAGATTCAATAATGAAGGAAAGACCTAAAAAAGTTCAAACTTTATGTTTTTCAGCAACGATGGATTCAGCAGTTAAAAAATTAGCTTATAGATATATGAAAGAGCCAGTAGTTATTTCTGTTAAAAAGGAAGAAGTAACTTTAGATAATATTAAACAAGAGGTTGTAGAAACTACAGACAGATTAAAAAGAGAAGCTTTATGTACAGTATTAGATGAGGATAATCCTTTTATGGCTATTATATTCTGTAGAACAAAAAGAAGAGCGGATGAACTAGAAGTAGTAATGCATAGAAAAGGATACAATTGCAAGGTAATCCATAGTGATATACCTCAAAATAAACGTGAAAGAATTATGAAGTCTTTTAGAAATGCAGATATTCAATACTTAATTGCCACTGATGTGGCTTCAAGAGGATTAGATATAAGTGGAGTAGATAACATATATAATTATGATATTCCTGAAAAGGTAGAAACTTATATTCATCGTATAGGAAGAACAGGAAGAGCCGGAGAAAAAGGATATACATGTTTATTTGTAGACCCTAAAGATTCAAGAATTTTAAATGATATAGAAAAGCAAATAAAATTTACTATTCCAAGAAGAATTTTATAACAAAAAGGAGAAATACAAATGATAAACAATATTGGAAAAATAACTTTATATGTAAACAATCAAGAGGAAGCAAAAGAGTTTTGGACTAAAAAAATGAAATTTGTAGTTAAACTAGAGCAGCCTATGGGACCAAATATGACATGGCTAGAAGTGGGACCTTCAGAGGAAGCATTTACTACATTTATAATTTATGAAAAGAACTTAATGTCAGCACAAAATCCGCAAGCTAATGTATTGCATCCTAATGTAATATTAAGTACTAATGATATAGAAGAAACTTATAATGAAATAAAAAGTAATGATATAGAAACAACTGAAATAATGAAAATGCCATATGGAAGTATGTTTAAATTTAAAGATCAAGATGGAAATGATTATTTAGTTAGAGAAGATAGATAAATAATTATAAGGTCCTGCAGAAAAACTGCAGGGCCTTATTTATTAATTAAACAATAAGAATATGTGAATAATATCTAAAGATTATTGACAAAAACCATTTAGGGTGATAATCTAAAACAAATAGTTTTTAAAACTACATATTTTAGAATGTTAATCAAGATGATTTTTAATAATAACTTAAACAAAGGGGAGAAAATTTATGATCAGAATAGTAGCAGATTCATCATCACTTTACTCAAAAAATGAAGGAAAAGAAAAAGGAATTAGTATTGCTCCACTTGCAGTAAATATAAATGGACAAACTTATAAAGAGTTTGAAGATATAAATACATATGAATTTATAGAGATAATAAATAAAGGACATATTCCATCTTCATCACAGCCTTCAATATTCTTGGCTACTCAACGTTGCGGCTCAGTTCCTGGCTAAACAGTCAATATGCATTGAATATCCGCAAACGTTGGAAAATTATTACCATTTATATAGCCGTAACTCTCCTGTTCTTTCTTTTGAATTATAGTTTATTGATTGTCGGAAAACTTCTGGTAGGTTCCTACAACATATTTATTTTCCCCAATGGCGGCTGGCGCATCCTCTTTCTGGTATGGTTGGTGGAGTTAGTTATTGTAGGACTACTTTTATCTAACCGTTCTATTCAGAACACATTAAAACTGCAACAAGAAGCTGCCGAACTTCAAAAAGAAAATAACACAGCCCGTTACACCGCCCTGCAAAACCAACTCAATCCACACTTTCTGTTCAACAGTCTCAACACACTGATTGCAGAAATAGAATACAATCCCGCCAATGCAGTCCACTTCACTAAGCATCTGTCCAGCGTTTACCGCTATGTCCTTCAAAGTCAAGATAAAGTCTTGGTACCTTTAAGCGAAGAATTGGAATTTATGAAATCCTACCTCTTTCTTCATGAAGTCCGATTAGGAAATTGCATCAGTTACAAATGTCATCTTCCCGAAGACTATCCTGAAGCCATGCTCCCGCCACTAACTTTGCAACTGCTGGTAGAAAATGTCATCAAGCATAATTCCATCACCTCAAACAAGCCTATGCAAATTAATATAGAAATTGAAAATTATTACCTGACAGTAAGTAACCCTATCCAACCTAAAAAGAGTAATGACACCTCTTCGGGAGTAGGATTGAATAATCTTTCCAACCGTTGCAAACTACTGCTCGGCGAAGGAATCATTGTCACTAAAGCAAACAATTTGTTTACCGTAAAAGTACCTTTAGCATATGAATAAACTAAACGCAATCATTATAGAAGATGAAGTGCCAGCAGCACGTTTGTTACATTCCATGATTACCCGTCTGCGCCCGCAATGGACACTGACCATTATACCGGGCAGTGTGGACGAAGCTGTGGCTTGGTTTAAAGATAATCCACAACCCGACCTGATCTTCCTCGATATCCAATTGGCAGATGGAAACGCATTCGATTTCCTTTCGGCCGTGCATCCTTCCTCTATAATTATTTTTACAACTGCCTACGACCAATATGCCATCCGCGCATTTACAGTAAATAGCATAGATTATATACTGAAACCCATCGACGAAACACGTCTGCTCGATGCCATCATCAAATACGAAACTTTACAAAACAAAGGAATCTCCCGCCCCCAAGAATATCTGGATACATTGCTGGATACCCTGCAACATAAAGAAAGACGTTACCGTACACGCTTCCTTATTTATGGAGCCGACCGTTTCTGGTCTCTTCAAGTAACGGACATAGCCTATTTCTATTCTGAAAATAAAATAACTTTTGCCGTCACCCAAAAAGGACAAGAACACATAATCGACCTGTCTCTGAATAAATTAATGGAACAGTTGGACCCAGAACAGTTCTTTCGCGCCAACCGTCAGATTATTATCAGCATTGCTTCCATAGACCGTGCCGAACCTTATTTTAATGGCAAGATAGTAGTCAGTGTCCTTCCTCCTTACAAAGCCCAAATCACCATCAGTGAAGAAAAACTTTCTTCATTCAAGCTTTGGCTTAATTATTAAGAAATGAAAAAGGAAGATTAAGCACTTACTAATCGGTAAACATGATAGCCTCAATGCATATACCTTGTTTATTGATAACACACTCTATAGTCGCTGCCGGAAGCCGGAACTCCAAAATATGCGCATCGGGCAAATAGGGACATATATATCTTTGTGAATCAGGATGAAATGTTCTGATACACAGTTCCGAAAATCCAATAAAGCCCCTTACTTTAAAATAATTAAAGCAAGATTGCGAAAACGGCAAAAAAGGAGGTCTATTTTCTTTCATTAGTCTTTGCAATAGATTTATGTTACTCATGTCAAAAACATGAACTTATCATAAACAAGCGTGTGTCCGAAAGGTTTATCAAAAGTTCCATTTCTTCCGCCGCAATATAAAAAAGCAGTCCGGCACAGATATTCATCCATATGCCGGACTGCTTTTACACCATATTATCCTTCTTACTTATTTCTAAGTTTTTTACACAAATCTGCTTTATCCGACAAACAAGGAGGATCGAAAAAATATTCATTCCACCAAGTAACGTTTCCGCCCGATAATATAAACAGTTATTCTACCGGCGGCACCTCCAGAATACTACCATAACGATGATATTCAAATGAAATACTTTGCTCCTTGATGTAATGAATCAATTCCACACGTCCGTCTTTCACCGGTTTAGCTGTAGCAATATACTTATCAATACGTGCAGCTTCCTCGTACATTTCCATCGGAATATCAGCCCCACAAGTGCGGATACGTTCATAATTCTTCATTGATTTCAGGAATCCGGCCAACGCTTCTTCTTTTAAAGGACATCCCAAAGAAGCCAATGCAGCGGTACGGTCATCACCAGGTTCAAAACTAATACTCAATGGAGTATGACAAATTCTGGCAGCCAAAGCAATCATCTTTGCATCTTCATTGTTATCTCCCGGGAAAAGACGCAAAACCATATTCTTTAAAGGCAGATAGCGGAATGCATTTTGCTCGCCATACAGATTATTGACATCACGAGCATGCGCAAATTCCTGCTCGTATGCCTTCACATAACTTTGTGTATAGTCGGTGGTACTGCCTGGCTTATCTGCAATATTTACAAAACAAGCACAATAGTTAGGACCACCCGCCTTCACACCTCCACCAAAAGCCGACAATTTCATTCCACCGAACGGCTGACGATTTACAATGGCCCCCGTTATACCACGATTGATGTAAAGATTACCTGCCATAATTGAATCTTTCCATAATTTCTGTTCACCTTCATCCAGACTCTGTAAGCCCGAAGTCAAACCATATTCCAAACTGTTTACCAAATCAATGCCTTGCTGCAAATTCTCAATGCAAACCACGCTCAGCATCGGACCGAACAATTCCGTTCTGAATGAATAGTTGCCGGGACGTACCCCCCACTTCACTGTAGGAGCCAATACATATTTATGCTTATCAAGAAAACGAGGTGGAACCAGCCAAGACTCCCCTTTTTCCAGTTCCAGAGCTTTCAATAATTTATCATTCTTATTGGTAATCATCGGACCTACCACATTCCCAGGATTCCATACACTACCCACCTTCATACTAGTTGCGGCATCTTTCAACTTATCTTGAAAGTTCTTGTCCTCATAGACCGAGCGTTCTACCAGCAATAAAGAACATGCGGAACATTTTTGACCGGCATTGCCAAAAGCAGAAGCCACAATATTCATAATAGCATGGTCACGGTCACCGGAAGCCGTCAAGATAATTGCATTCTTACCACCGGTTTCTGCCGACAATGGAGTAGCCGGATTACTGCGTGCAATATTTTGAGCAGTATCTGTCCCTCCTGTCAGAATAATATGTTTGACAGCCGGAGCAGTAGTCAATACCTTTAATGCCTCACGGTCTGTAATGATAACCTGCAAAGCCTCTTTAGGCACACCTGCATCCCAAAATGCCTTGGCAAACAACCATGCCACAGGGGCAGCAACAGTCGCCGGTTTCAAAATTACAGTATTTCCTCCTACTAGTCCTGCCACAATACCACCAATAGGTATAGCACACGGGAAGTTCCACGGAGAAATAACCAAAATAGTCCCTTTAGGAGCAATATCCACATCCGGCAATTCTGCAAACTGCTTCATGCTAGTGGTATAAAAACGAGCATAATCGATCCCCTCCGATACCTCCACATCGCCTTCCACCACTGTCTTCCCTGTCACAGCACACATACAACCTATCAAATCACCACGCATCTCACCCAGTCTGTTGGCAGCTTCATACATTATTTTATGCCGTTCCTGCAATGTGGTCTTTCTCCATCCGGCAGGATCTTTTTCGGCTATTTCCAAAATTTTCATCACCTGTCCGGCATCAGCTTGTGACATTTCACATACACAAACTTCATCATCCTGACAACGGTCCATATATTTATGACGCTTCTCACAAACCACCGTTTCAGCTCCTATCTGCAAAGGAATGATTTCAGGTGAATCCGCCGGTGACTTCTTCCACTTCGCAAAAATATTCCGAACCCACTCCTGGTTCTGAGCCAAATCAAAATCAGTATCAGGTTCATTCTTCATTACATCAGCTGGTGGAACGGGAGTATAACGATGCAAGCGGTTTTGTGTACGGGTAGGAATATGCGTAATAACATCTTTCATCTTATAAGCTTCCTCAAACTGGTTCTGCAAGAAGCGCCAAGTATCCGTACCCGGCTTCAAATTGAACGAATGGGTCAGAAAGTTGTCCGGAGCCGTATTTTCATCCATACGACGGACCAAGTAAGATACTGCATTCAGGAAATGCTCATCTTTTACCACCGGTGCATATAAAATCACATGATTTCCCAATTGGGATTGGGCACGCCATACATGATCAGCCATACCTTCCAACATCTCAAAAGTCATGTACTCCGCGCTTCCCAGCTTCCGACTCAACAGATAGGCGTATGCAATAGTGAACAAATTATGAGAAGCGACCCCCACATGCAAGGCTTTTGCATTCTCCGGTAACAAAGCCCATTCCAGAATATGCAAATAATTGGCATCGACTTCTGTTTTCGATGTCCTCACTGGATTAGGCCAGCCACGAAGAGAAGAGATAACCGTTTCCATTTCCAGATTACAACCTTTTACCAACCGCATTTTCAATGGCGCACCGCCATCAGCCATACGCGCTTTGGCAAAGTCCAACAATTCAGTCTGAAATTCATACGCATCGGGCAGATAAGCCTGTACAACAATACCTGCCGAATAGTTTTTAAATTCCGGTCTGCTCAACACTTCTTTAAACAAGCGCAATGTAAAGTGAGCATCTTTATACTCCTCCATATCCAAATTGACAAACTTGGAACGTTTTACACCATTCTCATCTACGTAAGGAAAGTCAATCGCTTTCTGATATAGCGCACACATACGTTTCACCAGTTCCGGAAAACTTTCTTCATAATTCAGCGCATGGGTCTGTGCGTAGATACCCGATATTTTCACGGAGATATAATTGATATCGGGAGCCTCCAAAGCTTCTAAATAATGGAAATAACGATGGTCTGCTTCTCCGTTTCCTAATACGACCTCACCCAGCAAATTTACATTCTGACCAATCTTTTGCTTAAAACGGGCAGCCAGATGGGCTGTTAATTTAGGACGCGCCTCATCCAGAATCACTTTAGAAGTATCCATACGAAGGCGCTTCTTTATGATTGGTATGGCAATAAAATCAAAATGGTGGCCAAAAGCCTGGTACATTTTAAAAAGGAAAGCATCACGCTTATTCAAGAACTCAGGTACACCATAACGGTCTATCAGCTTCTTGATACGTTCTGCCAATTTCTTACGATCACGAATTTGAGAAGATTCGTCCAGCATCTTCACCAGGAACTTTTTGTCCTGTGGCCGTTGTACCATAACGGCATATTTATGCTGTTCTTTACGTTCCTCACTAGTGATGGTTTGTTCACACGTGTTATAAAGCTTCAGTACCCATTCTTGTACTTCAGCGATAGTCGGTCTGTTGTCCATAGTAAACTCATGTTAATGTGTAAGAATTAAGGATAAAAAAATCATAGGTAAACAACCAAAGACATGAGCATCGTAGGACTGAACATAACGGCACGATACCGGTGCAAGGTCTGGAGAGCCTGCTGCGAAAACCGGTCAAATATAAGTTCTCTGCCCATAACGTAAATTCCTTATAAAATGTTACTGTTCATGTGCAAATATACACTAATTCTTTTATTATCAAAGGAAAAAGTGAAAAATTATAATCCGGAACATATTAAATTTCCAATTTAAAGAAAGTAGGCTGATTGGAAGCCCTACTATAGCCTTCCAACAAATAGAAATCCGTACAGGCCACATGAATGGTAAATAAATAATTGATGGTATGCGGATGGTATCCTTTGGGAGGAGCGATACAATATAATCTACCTATCGTTTCCTGTGCCCAAGAATAAGACTTTTCCTTAAAATCGGCTACAAAAGCTGCCTTTCTGAAACGATCTGAGATTTCACGCAAATAAAACTCACCTATATGACAGGCATTGCTCCGATTAGACTCATGGTTGGCAAACAGCCAAAAATCATCCTGCAAACGAATACCTACCAAAGATCCTATATTGGAATGAATGCTATATAGAACAGATTCTCCGCTGTACAAACCATCCCGACATATAAACGCCACCTTCTCCAAGCAATAAAATATATCATAGGAAAGGCCTTCATGCTCATCTTTCCAGTGAAACAGACCATTCTGTATCTGAAGTGCATACACCGGAACCGTCCATTGCCCGCAATCCAACAGGCACAACACATCGCAGCCTCTTATCAATTTATGATAATCAGCCACACATTTATCCTGCGAATTCCAAACAATAATTTTCATCACTCAGGCTAGTTTTATCCGTTCATTTTTATGGTACAGACATAAAAAAGAGACGTGGGACCTGCTTAATATTTTATCTGCCTTAGAGGTATCCCCATACCAGCTGCACAAATAATAACAACAGTGTCCCACGTCTTTATGAATATACTAATCCTGTTAAGGAGTATAAACACAAGACGTGAGCGCTTGTTGTATTACACTTGTGCAGCTTTGAAAATTGGGGATTTTCTAAGACAAGGTAATATTTTAAACGCTCTTAATTATATATGTTCCTTCTTGTTTTCAAATGAATTTTCATCTGTTTTCAAGAATTGGTACAAAGTTAAAAAAAGAGTTCTGATTAAAGTGGAATTAATCTATTTTTTTAAATAAATAATAACCCGGATGAACATCTGAAAAAGTTATTCCCCCATTACAGTAGCTACAATTTTACGACCACCTCCATGGTTGCGGAACTCACAAAGGTAAATTCCCTGCCAAATACCCATATTCAACCGACCTTCTGTAATAGGAATAGTGAGGCTGACGCCTATAATTGTTGCTTTTGCATGAGCAGGCATGTCATCCCAACCTTCTAAAGTATGTTCGTAATAAGGCTCACGTTCCTTTATCAAATGATTAAAAATAGATTCCATATCCGTACGGACATCCGGATCGGCATTTTCATTGATACTTAATGCCGCACTAGTATGTTTGATGAACAAATAAAGCAAACCTGTTTGGGGAAGTGGCGGCAAATTGCGCACCACTTCATCAGTAATCAGGTGAAATCCCCTGGTACGGGGACGAAGCGTAAATTCTGTCTGAGATACCATAACTATTATCAACCTTTATGCATCCATATAGATGCCACTTTACGACGTACCGCTACTATATTAAATAAGGATACACCCACAAAAAGCAAAACACCTATAACCAAGGCCGGTCCTAAATTTCCTTCTTCCAATTGTGGGAATAACTTTCCTATCATATCCATATAGTTACTCCGCACATAAATCACAATTCCCACTGATAAAAACAGCACCACAGCATTGAGTGCCAATGTCAGCATTTGATAAGGGAGCGCCACCTTAGCCGGACTGTAACCTATCAATAACAGATTCTCTAACTTGGATGTATTCTTTTGCAGCAACAAATAAATACTGAGCATCAAAATATAGAAAGAGAGCACACTGATAAGCAAACCTACAGAAAGCACAATTCCTATAATCACTTTCAAGAACCAGGTAGTCTTTCCCGCATCCAACTTGTCATCTTCCGTATCATATCCCTTGTCTTTAAAGAACCTGGCAATACGGTCGTCCGTAGGATTGTTCACTTCTACAATCAGTCGTGACGGTTCGCTTTTCTGCCCCGGGGCAAACTCATTGTTGGCCCACGTCATAAATGTTTCCGGAACAAGAATCGTATTCAGACGATTAGAGAAACCAACTATTTTTCCTTTAAAGTTTTCCGTATGCCCTGCACCAGTAATACGTATATCCAAATTAACCATACCCATCACCCCTTCCGACAATTGCGGCAGGCTCCGGCTTTGTGCAAAACCGAAGTTATACAGATTCAGATAATTACGGGGAATAATGATAGGAACAACCCGTTCATTTTCATCAAACTCCCATTTATCCAAGTTCACATCCACATACTCATCGGGTACAGACTCAAAGAACATGGCTGTAGACATGTGCAACCCCACGTTCTCCATCCCCATGCCTGCCGACACTTTAAATTGGGAAGGCATAAAAGCCCCTACTCCTTTGGTAAACGGCTGTTCGCTGATTTCAGCAATGTCTTGTTCGGAAAAAGTCTTGCTTTTACCGACAAAAGAACCCAATGTGCTCACTTTCTTGCTTACTATCACATAGTCTTTCTTCATGAAACTGTCACCTTCCGTAAAAACAGGCAACACATCTTTATAAAACTGGGCACTCAGCAACACAATGACCATGCCACACAGATTGGCAAAGAAAAAACCCGCCAATTGTGAAAAGCTGATATGCTGACGTAATAATTTCCAGACCAACCTCATAGCTTCAACGTTTTTGTGTAGTTCAACTCCAAATGCTTGCCGATAGAGGTCACAATGATACCTGCCCCCTGTCTATCCGCTTCCTCCACCAATATCCGGGACATAATCCGTCCATTCTCCTCATCCAGATGGCTGATAGGTTCATCCAGAAAAATAAAATCAAAAGGTTGGCAAAGGGCGCGGACCAACGCAACACGCTGCTGTTGTCCGAAAGACATTTTAGCTATTGGCGTATCCCATTTATCGGCAATGCCGAACTGTTCAAACCAAGCCTTGATTTCTTTCTTAGATTTAAATCCGGTCAGCGAATTCTTCAACTGCACATTCTCCCACGCTGTCAGTTCTGTAAACAAACGTAATTCCTGAAACAACATACTGATGGAACATTTCCGAATCTCCACCCAGTCGCGCACCGAAAGCGTACGAATATTTTTCCCGTCAAAACAGATGATACCTTGATAGTCGTTACGGTATCCGTATACGTAGCTGCAAAGCGATGATTTTCCTGTACCGGACGCTGCCTCCACCAAATAAGCTTCTCCACGCTTCAGAGTCAACGACTGATGCCAGACATCAGATATAATAGAATCCCTCCCTGCAAAAACAGCAGGAAGGGTCCGTTGTAATTCTATAGTATTCATAAGTTCTCTAATCCATGTACGATCAACTGTAGCACGTTGACCTCTTTATCTTTCATAACAATATTCATTTGGGCGCTTTTCCAATCGGGAGCCATCACATCCATATAGTCGCAAGGTCCCAGGATGGCATTGAACATGGCGGCATCGCTGCCCAGCATACGGCTTAACCGGGGATTCTCCTGAACATCCTTCACCAACTGCGCCGCATTGAACGCCATAAAGAAACGGTTCTTTGTCACCTGTCCGGCCCAAGGAGTATTCTGCAAAGAAACTCCGTAACGGCGGCCTGCCTCATCTGCCAGTCTTTCATTGTTCGAGATATAAAGCAGATTATCCTTCACACCAAACCAAATGCTCTGGCGATACATACGGAACTCGTATTGGTCTTTACCCGTAGAGTTCAACTGCATCTGCCCACCGGTCATAGCCAACAAAGGTTTCAGGTCTTCGAAGGACTGCAAAAAGTCTTTATTCGTTACATCAGCATAAATCAGCAAGTCATTATTCGACAAGGAATTATAGCCAACCGCAACATCTCCATGAATAGAAGAGAATATACCTTCAATATCTATTGGTAACATCGGATTATCCAACGCTTGCCTGATGGTAGGATTTTCGCAAAGCAAATCATAAATACCCTTTCCATTGATATTACCTCCTGCCCAAACCAACGTATTGGCAGGGAAATACTCTAAACAGGCTCCTTTAATACATGAGGAAGCAGCCGACTGTTTTTCATACATAGCAATCAAATCCTTGTTTTCAATCAAAGTCTCCACGTCCACTACAATTTTGCCTTTTTCGAAAGTGGCGGAAACCAGATATTTGATATCTTCCAGTTTCAAATCGGCAGGCATTCCCATACGCATCTGCATGGTAATATCATTAGGAATGAACGACATATTCATCACTGTAACGACTTCACCTTTTGCCGAAGCCAACTTACCAAAGTCTGTAGTCTTTACGTAGCTGTTTTCAGCATCCTGACGCATCAATGAAAGCAAACTTCCTTTCAAACTGAGGGCATCTCCTTTATTACTACCCATCAATAAGAAAGTCCCCTTATTAAAAGCGCACAGCGCCGTACCCATCTGTGTCCATGTACATCCGCTTTCACTTTTCAACTCCGTACATATCTGCTCATTCTTTAATGCCTCCAGCAAAGCTTCCACTTTACCTTCATCATCCACTTTCGCCAATAAAGCAAAAGCATTAGAATGAGGAGTGATGAACATATACACCTTATCGGTAAAAGACAAGCCCGATTCAGACGGATTTTGAATAATCTTCTCGGCAGTCTTGTAAGCTTCACCCTCCAAACCGCTTTTCAATGCGTCCGTCAGTTTGGCCACAACCTTTTCTCCTCCTTTACCGTTTATGCCGCTCTTCTCCGCCATCGTCTTGAAATCGAATGACATAACCATTGCCGCATCCTTAGGAATAGCGTTGGCATACTCACTTTCAGACGAACAAGAAGCCATAAGCAGCACTATCGCTACGAGTGCAAATCCCCAAATACCTTTTCTCATATTCTTATTTTTGGTTTAATAAATTCAGCGTATGACAGGCTACCAATGCAGCTGTTTCCGTGCGAAGACGGGACTTTCCCAAACTAACAGGCTGAAAACCTGCCGCTATAGCCTTAGCCACTTCTTCCTCGCTAAAATCTCCTTCCGGACCTATCATCACCAAAGCATCTTCTCCGGAACGCAATATATCTTTCAACAAAAGTTTTTCCCCTTCATAGCAATGGGCGATGAACTTCTGCCCTTTAAAATCCCGTGAAACAAACTTATTAAAGTCCGTCATTTCATTCAGCACCGGCATAGTCGCCTTCAACGATTGTTTCACTGCCGATACCAGAATCTTTTCAATACGTTCCTTCTTGATTACTTTCCGTTCGGAATAACGGCAATTCAGGAAAGACAGTTCATCAAAGCCTATTTCAGTCGCTTTCTCTGTAAACCATTCAGTACGATCCATATTTTTAGTGGGAGCCATGGCAATATGCAACCAGCCGTTCCACCCTTTTTCCTGCGGAATCGTTTCCGTTACCTTCACTTGGCAACGTTTACCGCTTGCAGCACTGATTACAGCCTTGTAAAAACAACCTTTTCCATCAGTCAACATTATCTCATCGCCTATGGAAAGACGCAAAACCCGTAAACAATGTCCTGCTTCCTCTTCCGGAAGCTCAAGGTTACTCGCTATATCAGGGGTATAAAAAACATGCATAGTTCTTCTTGTTTTTTCAATTTATATATCAAGCTATTGTATTCTCCTCCTCTTGTTCCCGTCGTTTTATCTCATCACGCAAACGGGATGCCTGCTCATAATTCTCTTCTTCTATAGCCTTTGACAATGCTTCTTTCAGCATCACCACATCAACTGTATTTACATTGACAGAAAATGCCGTATTCCCAACTTCATGCAACTGCTCACTTTCCATAATCTCATCAGTAGTATAGACAGGACACCCGCAACGCATAGCCAACGCAATCGCATCGGAAGTACGTGAGTCTATTTTAAATACCTCACCTTCCTTTTCCAAAAACAGATAGGAATAATAGACTCCATCCTTTACCTTATATATCAATACTTTCTTTAAAGCAGTCCCCAACTCTTTGGTCACCGTCAGAAAAAGATCGTGCGTCAATGGTCTGGGCATCTTATAGCCCATCATTACCACCTTAATAGCCTGCGCCTCCAACGAACCGATAATAATAGGCAGCTTACGGTTGCCGTTCACTTCTTCCAACACCAACGCATATGCATCCGCCGGCTGCAATGTAGAGGACATATCATGTACCTTCAATTCTATTTCATCCATAATTTTAACTTCCCTTCTACCACTCCTGTTTACATCGGATATGGTCAAAAATAATTTATTAAACTTGCCTGGGATTATGCTTATACTTGAATATGACAGCAAACAATACCGCAACCACCAAGGCATATCCTGCAAAAACAAACCATGTCATACTCCATCCCTCCATCTGCGGAGCACTGCTGTTCATATCAACAAAACGATTTACCACTGCCTGAGCTCCCAACGTTCCCACCGTAGCGCCAATACCATTTGTCATAATCACGAACAATCCCTGAGCACTGGAACGGATGGATAAATCAGTTTCATTGTTAACAAACAACGAACCAGAAATGTTGAAGAAGTCGAAAGCCACCCCATACACAATCATGGACAGTACAAACATCCAGACACCCGGCCCAGGATTCCCCAGTCCGAACAATCCGAAACGAAGTACCCATGCCAACATGGCTATCAGCATAACACGCTTGATTCCGAAATGCTTCAACACAAACGGTATTAATAAGATACACAATGTTTCCGACACCTGCGACAAAGATATCAATGCATTGGCATGATTCACTCCAAACGTATCGGCATACTCCGGAACTCCCTTGAAACTGCTGAGAAACGGATTGGCAAAACCGTTGGTTATCTGTAAAGAAACCCCCAACAACATAGAAAATATAAAGAAAATAGCCATCTTTTTCTGTTTGAACAGTGTAAACGCCCGTAATCCCATAGCATCTACCAACGATTTCTGTTCTCCACCACGACTTACAGGACACTCGGGCAAAGTAAGCGCATAAATGGCCAGTATCACTCCAAAGCAAGCACAAGAAAAAAACTGCATATAATTATTTTGGAATCCCAAGATATCCGTCAGCAACATGGAGCAGATGAAACCAATCGTTCCGAAAATACGGATGGGAGGAAAAGCGATGACAGGGTCCAGTTTTACTTTATCCAGTGCGGTATAGGCTACCGAATTTGTCAAAGCCAATGTTGGCATATAAAAAGCTACACTAAGAGAATAAAATGTAAACAAAGTACCGAAATTAACCGCTTCACCATCCACATAGCCATACCACCCGGCAGCCACCATAAACACGGCAGCCATAAAATGACAGAAACCATATAATTTTTGAGCAGGCACCCACCTGTCGGCAATAATTCCCATTATGGCAGGCATAAACAAGGAAACAATCCCCTGCATGGCGTAAAACAGACCTATCTTGGCCCCCAAGCCAATATTAAACAAATACGTCCCCATGGAAGTAAGATAAGCCCCCCATACGGCAAACTGCAAGAAGTTCATGACTATCAGTCTGAGTTTCATTCCGGTAATTTCGTTTTTCATCTTTCTTCTTTAATGTGTGTTTTTTATATTACTTGCAAAGATATAAAACAATTCGATTTTTCATGGAGATTCATCTTAAAAAACAAAGCCTTTCCGGCAGTTTCACAACTTCCGGAAAGGCAAGACAATTAAAAAGTTTTTGTAATCTAACTAAAAGAGAGTGTTTTATTATCTTGTGTTCGTGAAAAATAATGCCATCATCTATTCAGCTATGGCATAAGCATCCAGTCCTTTCAATGACTGGCGGATAGTTTCCTGCATCTTCTCCATCTCTTCCCGACTCATTTGGCGCACCTCTATACCGGAATCCCTTAGATTATTCCCTAATTCGGCCATCTGCTCATTGAACGAATCCCAATATTCCGGGTCAAGGACAACAGAACCCACTTCTTGCCCATCCTTCATCGGACTGATAATGACGGTCATGCTTACACTTCCGCTTTCTTTGACATTAAGGGTGTAAGTACGTTTCTCATTATCCGTCTTATAAATGAACGTAAAATTCGCTTTCTGCGCCTTACCTCTTCCCTTCGGCATATCCTTGATGGCAGTTTCGGCATATTCCTCATCCTTCTCGAAAGCCTCAATCAACCTTGCACCTATATTCTCATCCTTTAACGAGAAACTTTTCACCACCTTCACCACTTTGCGGGTTTTAGGGTCACGTTTCGTTACAGAATTGATAGCCACATCATCCCGTTTTTCCAGTTCCGCCGCCATTTTATCAATATTCTTCTGGGCCATAACCTTGCCTGTTCCACCACACAGCAGCAAAACAGCCGCCAATGCACTTCCTAAAATAAACCTTGTTTTCATATCTTATTTTTTATGTTTTTTATTCGCTTACCAATAATTCCTTTTCTTCTATCTCTTTCTCGGAACGATGAATTTCTTCCACACGTTCCTGGGCCAGTTTCTCCACCCGTTCCGCCTCTTCCAGTGTTTCAATAATACAAGGCATAATCTGTTTCACATCCGAAATGCGCTTGCCTCCCACTTCCACATAACTACCTTCGTAGCACGACCACTCACCACTTCCGTCTGCTTGGTTTTCCGAATAGAAAATAAAACCTAACCCCAGCGCAATGACCATCATTGCCGCTATACCGGCACTCCAGACAGCTACCGGAATACGCTGATAAAAGCCTTCTTTTCCAACCACCGGTATCTTTTCCGATCTCTTCCCTCCGGCAACCTCCTCCTGACCGTCTGGCTGCGACATACCCGGTTCTCCCTGCATACCTCCCTCATACCAGGCAAACATCGGAGCATATCCCATCAGATGAGAAGGTACATCCCCTGTATGGAAGAAGCGATAAATAGCCTGCTCCTCGGCATTCGTGGTCTCCCCTTCCAGGAAACGGTTAATGTATTCTTCTATATTCCTCTTATCTAATTCCATACCTTACTGTGTATCATAAATTGTTCTTTTACTCTTTTTCTAGCTCTCGACAAATTGGTTCGTACCGCCACCGGCGTACTTCCTGTGAGACGGGCTATCTCCTCTACTTCGAAACCTTCCAGGTGCTTCATGCGGAGAATAGACTGTTGCAAGTCAGGCAAAGTACCTATTACTTCCAGTATCTCCTGCATATTCTCTTCCTCTACCAGTTTCATTTCAGGATTTTCACCTCCACCAATGCTGATGCCCTGCTCCAAATCGACTTTCTCTATCCGAGTGCCTCGCAGACGGTTGATGCACAAATGCTTGGTTATAACAATAGCCAGTGCATCCACGCTACGATATTGGTCCAGACGGTCGCGAAGAAACCAAAGTTTCAACAGTACATCTTGTACTGCATCTTCTGCCTCATCGGAGTCTTCCAGATAACGGATAGCCATTCTTAACAAAGCCGGCCGCATTCGTTTTGCCTCTATTTCAAATCTATTTTGTTCCATGTTCACCAGTATGACACATAGAGGTAGGGAAACGTTACATCAAAATGAAAAAAAATTTGCTGACATGTCAATTTACCAATATACCAATAACCGTATGGGCATATATAGCACCGCTAATTGGCACATCAGCCAGTTGACGGATGCACCAATTATTCAAACTTATAAACCGTATGACTACGAAAGACCTCTCCCGGACGGAGTACAGTACTAGGAAATCCGGGCTGGTTGGGGCTATCTTGAAAATGCATCGTTTCGAAACATACCGCCGAACGGAAAGGATAAGCTATCCCCCTTTTACCAGTCATTTTTCCTTTCAGTCCATTACCGGTATAGATTTGTATTCCCGGTTCGGTGGTGAAGATCTCCATCTTACGCCCGCTTGTTGGATCATACACCCAAGCAGCCGGCCTTGTATCATCTCCTTTCGTATTCAATTCCCAAGTATGATCATATCCGTTTACCACCTTCAATTGAGGATGATCCGCATCTATACATTCTCCGATAGTATGCGGCATACGAAAATCAAGGGGAGTACCGGCCACCGGGAGATATTCTCCTGTGACACATTTCTTATCATCGTATGGAGTAAAGCGATCTGCATCTACCCAAAGTTGCTGGTCTTCCACGCTTTTTGTAAAGTCTCCCGAGATATTAAAAAAAGAATGATGAGAAAGATTAAGTACCGTGGGTGCATCCGTAGTTGCCTCGTATGTCAAATCCAGTGCATTCTCATCCTCACCAAGACTATAGACTAACGTCACTTTCAGGTTTCCGGGGAAACCATTTTCTCCATCAGGAGAGAGATAAGACAGACGGACCCTATGTGTATCTGCCTGCTCCACTTTCCATATTCTATCGGCAAAGCCGGGATTCCCTCCATGTGATATATGCCCGGACTTCCCATTGTTAGGGACCAGCTTATGCTCTACCCCGTCCAGTGTGAAACGCGCATTCAGAATACGTCCTATATAGCGTCCTACCGTAGAACCAAAATTCTGCCGTTGCTCCATATATTCAGTAATCGTGGAAAATCCGCACACCACATCCTCCCGTTTTCCATTTCTGTCGGGGACAAGGATAGAAACCACCCGTGCCCCATAGTTTGTGATACAGACCTCCATTCCCTGCTTGTTGCTCAATGTAAATAAATCGGTATGCTGCCCATTCACTTCTGTTTGAAAATCCTTCCGCTGTAATCCAGAAGCTGTGATTTGCTTACCGGTGTGACAAGAAGAGAGCACCAGCAACAAGCCCATACAAACCAGACCCTGTTTTCCTTTCATATCATTCATTTTATAGGTTTTAAATACCACAAATGTAAATCCTCCGATGGAAAATAAGAAAAGCCGGCCTTCCCTTTTTCAAAGGATGACCAACTTTTCAACCATTTCAACCAATTTTTACCCTGTCGCTTCCTCTCTTTCAAAACCATCTTTTTACCATCCAGCGTATTGACAGGCTGATATTCCTGTCTGCCCCGCTATGATAGAAAAATCCAGAAATAACTGACTGATAACGTTTAAGCCCAAACAAACAACCTAGTACTTCCACTCCACAGGCAACCTTAATCTCGCCTTGTAATCCTGCCTCCTGCAACAATCCTGCAAGCAGATTTATCTTTTCCGCTTCCGTGCCATAGGCAGTACGGATTACTTCAGTTGCCGGACGGATCCGGTATCCTGTTTCGGACAAAGACAACCGGGACGTGCCCAATCCATGTACATAGTTCACCAGGACAGCTTCCTTTTCATCCGCATTTTTTCCTTGCAATAATTTTTGTGCCAAAGCCATGACCTCTTTTTCATGAGCTGCCGTAAATTGAGATTTCAGCACTTTCAAAGCATCGGCCATCGACGGATACGTATTTGCTAAAATAACCGGTATATTTCCTGATAAAGCAGGAGTACTTTCCATAGGATAATAAGCAGGAATATTCTTCAGTGTCCAAGTAACAACTTTACTTCCATTCTCATTTTTCACTACCGGCGCAGCTTTTCCGTTTATCAATGCATAATTCAAAGGCTTGTCCTCAGGAACCGACACACTACAGATATATTCTTTGACGGGCGATAATTCCTCTACCGGCACATATACATCCAGCCCGGGCAAATAACCGGGACGTGTGATAACCGAGTAATCCAAACAAATAGTCGCTCCCAACTCCAGTCCCGTATGTACCACCACCATCTCTTTCAGTCCGTTATAGGCAGGAGCATCAGCCGCCGCAGCAGGAAGAACCTCTACAAATGCATTTTCGGGAGTCTTTACTATCTTCCCGTCTTTCTGGCGAGTATAAGATTCATGTATCTTCAATTCCTGATATGCCGGATTGTAAACAATGAAGCTTTCACCATACAAACCATTCATCGCTGCATGTGTAAATAAAGTCAACTCCTTATATACCCGCATTTCCTGACTACCGTCCTTATGTAATGTATAAGTCTTGGCTAACTTCCCAAATTCTGCTTCAGAAGCCGCTTTTGCCGGAAGAGCTGTCAATAACAACACTCCCAAGCATACATATATATAATAAATCTTTTTCATGTCGCTTTACTTTTTAATCACCAAATAATCACCGTATGCTTTATGAGCTTCCACCGCTTTACGGAAGCTATCCCAATCCGACGCTTCATATACACGCTTTTTCAAAGCCAGACGATTATGCAGGACCACCCGGTTTCCTTTTTGTAGAAGCGAGCCTTCAAAATCGGCTCCCGTTCCCTGCATGGTATCCTCCTTTGGCCCATTTATCAGCCTATAGCCTGATGGCAATTGGATGGTTTCATCCAATTCCACCAAACGGGAGCAGGCGTCTTTAAAACCATACTTCCGTTCCTTCATTTCTGTATCAATCCGTAGATAAGAGCGTACCTGATTATAAAGATTATTCATTACCAAAGGCTTGAACAACATTTCCTTCTCCCCTTGCATGGCATAATCCGGAATCTCGTAGCGGAAAATGATTTGGATAGGAGCAGCTTGATAATCTTTAGGATTCCTGCCATAATCTACACTCAGCAATCTGGCTTTAGGAGAAACAGCCAGCAATTGTCTTTCCATAGTCGCACGCCACTGGCTCTGAAAACCTCTTGTAAAGATGCTGCGTATATTGCTGTCACTCTGTCCCTCGGCTTGAATGGTAAATGTACCACGCAAAGTACCATTAGCGTCCAAGCGGTTGTCTGCCTTGATGCGTACATAGTGATTTTCCGGAGCAGAAACAGGAGTCAGACAGAGATCGGAACCTTCAGGTACACCGGGCAGATAATTCTGCTGTTGCTCGGCACTACTCCACAACTCACGGCAGAAAGGAACCCATGTGGGGTCTAACGGCATATAAGTTCCATCAGCAAGTTTCACCACAGCTACACAATGATTGAAATGATCCGCAGGAATACTTTCGACACGACTGCCCGCCATCGTCATGGCCGGATAGGCCTCGAACCCCGCCATGCGCAGAAAAGAAACCAAAGTTCCTGCTATATCTTTACACACGCCGCAACGATCCGTATAATTCATTTTAGTATCATGTAACGTATAGCCCTCTCCTTTTCCCATAGAGATACCTGCATAACGGATATTATCCGCTACCCAATGGGTCAGTACAGCTATTTTCTCCATTTCGGTTTTCTTTCCTTTTATCAGTTCGTCCACTTTCTTCTGCGCTTCGGGCAGTGGAGCAAAGCTTCCATAATCCTCATTGACCTTATTGAACCACAAAGACTTGTCTTTCCAATGAGGAGTAGAAGACATCATCAGTTTAGGAGCTGCATCAAACAAATCTACCATATTCGGCTCCCGCCGGAAAGGCATCATGTCCTCCATAGCAAAAGTATAAGCCTTTCGTCCGTCTTCATAACGCATGGACGATGTACATTCTCCTTGATAAAATTGAAATTGCATCTCTTTTTCCATAGGAATACTGACCTTGTACACTTTACGCACGGTAGGCT
>OHDD01000509.1_pt1 | contig 21266 bp, 27 predicted proteins | sample 1566941 | NCBI WGS metagenome assembly OHDD01 (sample SAMEA3879580, study PRJEB24766) | human gut metagenome | biome: human-associated habitat; feature: feces | place: USA | collected 1985/1987 | reverse complement strand
TCCAGCCTGTGCAAGAATGTTGTTCTTGCTGTAGTTAACCATCTCTTTTGGACTGTGCGCTTGTTGTAACTCCTAACATTCTGTTGGCATTGGCTGCCTGCATGTTGTGTTGTACTACCATACTTATAAAATTTTACCTCCATGTGTGTGTTCCGCGGAATCCGTTCCGACGGAATGTGATGTGGTAAGGCGATGGCTTTTTGTCTTTGCCCGCACTGTTTCTGGCAACATTTATTTCGCGCGTTGCATCCACCAGCAGATGTATGTTGTTGGCAGAGCCTCCGGAAAAAACGATTTTAATGTTATCTCCCAATGTAATGTATTCGCCCGGTTTCAAGCTCAGTTTCAGCATAAGAACCTCCATGTTTATTCTCCTTCATCCAGAGGATGCAACTCTCATTATAAGATTGTTACATCTTGACGTGGGGATATATACGGATTACCATGCATTTCTGTACTATCACTCAAGAATCCGACTTCTATGAAAGGAGTAACAAAATGGGAACCACACAACCGATTCGAAATCGCAAGGAATTGCAAAAATTCAGCACGTACTACCAGACGGTCAAACCACACCCCCGCAACTATGCCCTGATTATCCTCGGTCTTAATACGGCATTGCGCATCAGTGACCTTTTACAGCTGCAATGGTTCGATGTCTATGATTTTTACACGCAGCGTTTCCGTGAACATCTGCTTATACTGGAACAGAAAACCGGAAAACAAAATTACATTGCACTCAACAAAAATGCCAAGAATGCCCTACGATGGTATATGGATGCCTGTTTTCCACAGGAATGTGATTATCTGTTTTGCAAAAACACCGACCGGCAGCATCCCATCAACCGTTCGCAGGCATACCGCATTGTAAAAGAAGCCGCAGCCCAAACTACAAACAGCCGCATGGTCAGCTGTCACTCCATGCGGAAAACGTTTGGCTACCACGCATGGAAACAGGGGGCACAGCCTGCACTGCTTATGGGTTTGTTCAATCACTCTTCCTATGATGTCACCAAACGCTATCTTGGAATTGAGCAGGATGAAAAGGATTCTGTCTATTTGAAAATAGATCTGTAATCAAAAATTTGAATTTTTTTATTTTAGGGATTAAGTTCCAGAAATGCCATCCGATATAAAAGATGTAAATAAAAATGCAACAATTCTTATAAGAATTGTTGCATTTTTACGCTGTAATTTTATTATGTTCATTATCTGTAAAACTATGTGTTCTTTTTTCTTTTCCAACCAGATCTTTGGACTCCATTTTTCTTAAAAGAACTGCTACCCGCGCCGTGCTGATTCCAAGCGTATCGCTGATTTTTCCTGCTATAACCTGAATCTATGGAGAAATGCATCATTTATGTATTATACAGTTTTATTTTTTCCTGCTATAATCAAAGTAATTACAATAATTTTGAACGAAAGACGGTATTAAAATGAAAATTTCTGACGCATGTAATCATAAAAAAAGCTTATCTTTTGAGATATTTCCTCCGAAAAAGGACAGTGAACTGAAAAATATTGATGCGACACTTGATGTGCTGTGCGAACTGCAGCCGGATTTTATCAGCGTGACGTTTGGTGCGGGCGGCAGCTTAAACTGTAACCGCACGATTGAACTTGCCAAAAAGATTAAGCAGAACTACCATGTGGAGCCGGTTGTGCACCTGACCTGCCTGCATTACAACCGGGCGGAAATTGACGAATTTGCCAGAATCCTTACCGCAGAAGGCATCCAGAATGTGCTGGCACTGCGCGGAGACCGAAATCCGGATCTTACCGAAAAAGATGATTTTAAGCATGCATCCGACCTCATTTCCTATCTGAAACCGAAGGGGGATTTCTGCTTTTTAGGTGCCTGCTACCCGGAATGTCATCCGGAATCTGCCAATAAGATTGAAGAGATCCGCCACTTGAAGGAAAAGGTAAATGCCGGAGCAGAAGTGCTGCTTTCCCAGTTATTTTTTGACAACACACAGTTTTACCGTTTTGTGGAGGACTGCCGGATTGCGGATATCAATGTGCCAATTGTTCCTGGCATCATGCCGGTCATCAATGCCGCGCAGATCAAGCGAATGATTACGATGTGCGGAGCTTCTTTCCCGGAGCGTTTCCAGAAGATCATTCATAAATTTGAAGATAACAAGGCAGCTTTATTTGATGCGGGTATGTCGTATGCGTTAAGCCAGATCATTGATCTTCTGGCAAACGATACCGATGGAATTCACCTGTATACCATGAACAATCCGGTGGTTGCCCGCAGGATCTGTGAGGGAATTCAGCATATTATATGATGTTTATTGTGTCAGGCACTTTGTTCTTTTAGGCATTATCTGCAAAAAAGTGATTCCTTCAACTCAATATACCCAATGAGCATCGGTCCGGCCAAAAATAAAAGAACACCTTCCATCACCCTCACAAGAGAAATTTTTTGCGTAAAGCTCATGCTTCCGATCACGATCAGCATGGCAAATGCGCCAAATTTCCACACAAACTTCCAAAGATACTGCATCCTCACACGGAAGTAGTTTTTTCCCGAAACCGGAACAAACCGAAGTATTTTTGAAACCGCATCCGATTTTTGCATCCTCCGGCTGAAGGCTTCATTGCTCCATTGATACGGTGCCAATACATAGTTATCCATAAAAACGACCATCCACACATAGCACAGTATCATCCACGCATCCCGATAAAATATTCCATCAAAAATCAGCGTCATCCCTAACACTAGCACAACAGCTGCAAACATCCAGTATAAAAACCATGCCAGCTGATCCGTGCTCTCCTTTAAATTCCGGTCAAAATTCTTCAAATTTTCCTGTTGCTTCTTATCCTCTATCGTCATCCTCGACACTCCTGTCTTTTACACATAATACCCATGTGTTTCGATTCAAGCACATTTTTCTGCACTTCACTCAACCATTGCCGTCTCACCGCATAACCTTCACTGCCACGACGCCTTATGCATTCTCATAAAACGAAGTAAATTCCCCATGCTCAAACTGTCCGATATAATCAAATTCTTTCCGGATGTCATCCTCTAAGTGCGACGACATGATCACGGAACAGTCCAGCACTTCCAACTGCTGCCGAAGCAACCTGTAAAATTCCTTGCGGAAGATCGGATCCATCCCCGCAGTCGGCTCATCTAAAAGAAGAAGCCTCGGTTTGTGTGCGAGTGCAAATGCAAGCTGAAACTTCATATTCTCACCGCGCGACATCTTCTCCACGGTCCGTGCCGTGGTAAGATCCATCTGCTCCATCAGCGCAGCAAACTGATCCATATCAAAGGTATCATAGAAGCTGCCCAGCATCCTTGCATTCTCTCTTGCACTCTTCTGCCGCAAAAACAACCGCTCCTCAGAGACAAATCCGATCCGATTCATCGACCACGCATGATCTTCCGCGATATCGGTTCCGTCCAGATAAAAGCTGCCGCGATAATGCTTCTTTTCCTCCATAATATAGCGGAAGAATGTCGTCTTTCCGGCACCGTTTTCCCCGATGATTCCCATAATATATCCACTTGGAAGTTCAAAATCCACATTTTGCAAAGCGAACCTGCCTTTGCCGAATAACGCTTTCTTCCCCTGTACCTGCTTCGCAGAAAAAATAATATCTTCCATCTTACAGCAATCCCTCCAGCATCTCACGAATATCCTCAGTTCCAAGTCCCGCCTGTTTTGCAAGCGTAATCCACTCCTGCAGGCGTTTTTCCAATTCCATCAGCTGCTTTTCGTGCAGATAATCCGTGTTGTATTTGCACACATAAAATCCTTTATTGGAAACGGAACGGATCAGTCCCTCCCGCTCCAGTTCCTCATACGCGTGCTTCGTTGTGATCACGCTGACGCCGATATCCGCTGCCAGTCCCCGAATGGACGGCAGCGCCTCGTCCGGCTGCAGTTCACCGGATATGATCTGATTCTTGATCTGATTGACAATCTGCTCGTAGATGGCATACGTTCCATGCGGTTCAATGACGATTACCAGTCCCATGTCTCCTCCTTCGTTGCAAGTTCATAGACGGCGAGTTTCTCTCTGATTCCACCCCAACGCTTGTGAAGCGCATAAGAAAGAGGTGCGTAAATGATGAGATAAATAACAAGCGCAACCCCAAATTCCACATTCGAAATCTCCGAAGAACAGATGCCAATCATCACGCAGCTTGCGATCACACTGAATACCGTGATCGGTCCGTTAAAATAACTTACCTGCCCATAAGCTGCCCGCGACGCATTATTCCGCCAGACCAGTCCGTCGTTTGTAATTCCCACACAATAGGACATAAAGAACACCGTTACCAGCTGCAGGATCACGCCTTTTATCATCATCGGCTGCACGATCAGCAGGATGATATCGATTACCGCACACAACGCAAGCGGCAGGCCAATCTTAACCTTTAACATTCTCCGGATATATTCCTCGCGCAGCTTTTTCGATCCGGGAACCAGATACAGCATCGTCGGCAGGGCACTCGTATGTGTGATTGCTGCAAACAGCGCAAGAGCCATCGGAAATGTGAGCCATATATACCCAAGCCCTTCCTTTGCACTGCCAAATACCAAAGGCGAAAACGATGCGCCAAACAGGATCACATAAAAGATACTTTTCAATACCTGATCACGGTTCTTATATTCCAGAAAATATTCTCTGATCACATTCTTATATTTGATTGCCTCTTCCATGCTCCGCTCCTTTCGCCAGATAATACATCAGTTCCTCCGTGTCCGGCTCCCACACCTTAAGTGCCCGGTCATACTCCGCGTGATCATGTTTGACCAGAGCACTGCAGCCCACCGGTGTCTCCTCCATATAGACCAGCCGCCCGCCAAAAGCCCTCAACGCATGACGCTCGCCTGCCACCATCCGGTATGCATCACGGACCGACTCGATATCTCCATACAACAGTTGTCTGCCTTTCTTAAGCAACAGCAGATAGTCCGCAAACCGGTCCACATCCGAAGTAATATGTGTCGAGAGGATCACACTCTTCGTTCCGTCCGCGGTAAATTCTCTTAAAATATGATGGAATTCTTCACGGAAGGTCTGATCAAAATTCGCCCCCGGCTCATCGAGCAGCAACAGTTTCGGATGATGCGCCAGCGCAAAAGCAAATGCAAACTTCAGCTTTTCTCCCTTGGACAGTTTCTTATATTTTTTCTTTCCATCCAACCGGAATCTCTTAAGATATTCCTTTAACAGTGTCTCATCATAATTTTTATAATATTTTCCATAATGTCTGCTGTTTGCGATCAGAGAATCCCAGTCATCGAACCATTTCTCATGAAACACAAATCCAATATCCTGCTGTAATTCCATCTGATTTGTACGGTACTCCTTCTCCTGTATAGAAATCGTTCCATCGTACTCATAAAGTCCCGCCAGAATGTTTAACAGTGTGGTTTTCCCCACACCATTCTCCCCGATCAGTCCGCAGATATAACCTGCCGGAAGTTCAAAATGGATGTCCTGTAATGCAAATGAACCGAATCTCTTGGATACGTTCTCGGTTTTGATCATTGTCTGTTCCATGCCTTTACCTCGTATTTTCATTCGTGCAAAGTTTTGTTCCGTCTGTGTATGTGTATATACACATATATACACCATGTTGTTTTAGTTGTCAACGCAAACTTACACCCATTCGACTTTTTTCTATCTCTCCATCCGGTTTCAGGCGATTGTACGCCTAAACACGCTGGTAACCATTTTAATTTTTTCCGGATCCGCTCCAACAAAATTTGTTTTTAAAAATAAAGGCTTTGGGACATTCTTTCAATGCTTACCTGATCTTCCATTATGTCTAGTTGCTTTCATTCATATCTTTCTTTTCTACCAAAAAAGACCAAGTAAATTTCTCTACTCAGTCTGTTAATAACAACAATATTTAATTATTTTCCCGAGGGGAACAGCAACGAAGTTGCCAAAACTTGTGAAGCTCTGCTACAAGTAATACCTAGTACTTAGTGGCGAAACGCCACTAACTGGGCAATGGTTGCACCCTTGACCTGCTAAGGCGCTTCGCCCTTAACCCGAGCGGAGTCTTTCTCCTGCACCTTGCGTAAGGCTCTGCCTTTACAATCCGACAACCTGAAAGTTATCGCTTTACTTTTATTGTATCTTAGCCAAAATACTTTCTATTACAAGTGTTACTGTTATAAAGGCTCCTACAAGGGTATAGTAGTTTAAGCCATACATCAATGGCAAAAGAGAAATAACTACCGTAATAATGGAAAGGACAAACAATGCTTTGAGAACACCTTTCTTCTTCAATGAAAACAATGAAAGTAAGAAGATGGCAACAGTAAGTGTGGCTGTAATAAGTGGAGCAAAATTTGCATAGCCAAACGGTGTAAGGCTAAAGTATGAGAATGTTTCTTTTACTCTTTCTGTTGGAGATGTTGCAAAAATACAAACTGCTCCCAAGGGTAATAATTCTAACACTATTGTTAAAGCTGGCAAAACCGCTAAGCAGACTTTCTTCATGTTGTATATCTCCTTTACAAATTCTGATCTTCTGTTGCTTTCAATCTCTCCACAAGACTGAAGGTTAGTTATCCAATTCTTTATTTCTCATATCAACAATGAACTGTTCCAAATTGGTTCTATGATTGTATTTCACAGAAGCGGCTTTATCCTTTTCGATAATGATTTGATTCATATCTAGATCATTCAAAGCAGCAATAGCAATAGCGTAATGTATCACATCCGCCAGTTCATTACCCAGTTGAGCTTGCAAATCCTCACTACCAGATTTTTTTCTTCCCGCTTTTTTATTTAGGACTTCGGCTACTTCACCGATTTCTTCTACGAGTTTCATAAATAAACTTTGGTCGATTCCACCATTACTGTAATGGTCAAGCAAATATGCTTCCAGTTCTTCAATAGTCACTTTCATAATATCAGTTCCTTCACAAATTCAAATAAACGCGTGCTTTTATAGCTCGCCTCTCAAACGTGCTTCTATATCAGATGCCGTGTATAACACATCCGTTACAATTACCCTTTCGTCACGGATTGTGTAAAACACTGAATAATTATCGACGAGCATTCTACGCAACTCCATTCTCTTTTCCGGCTCAGAATCCATAATCCTAAATCGTTCCGGGAAAGTGTCTAATGTAAGTATTTCATCAGCAATGCGATTATATTGCTTCATTAATGCCTCTCTCTAAATGCCACAAACGCACTAGCTGCATCCTCAACATTTCCTTTCTCTATATCGGCATATCCTTTTTCTAACTTTTGATGAATCTGTGTAACAGACATCATATCTGCATTCACTGAATTAGCTGCTTTTGGTAATACAATAGAAAAGGGAATTCCTCCTACTAATGATATTTGTTTTAAATACATATCTATAGCAGTAGCCATTGGTATCCCTAATTGTGCCAATACACTTTCTGCATTTTCTTTTACATCTGGATTTACTCTTATATTTAATGTTGCTGTTTTTCCCATAGAATACACCTCCATCTTTCTTTTATTGTAACGTCTTTTGCGTTACAAGTCAATCTATGAAATATATTTTCGATGCGATAGCTTCACATTGTTTTGATTAACCATTGCATATCTGAGCGTTGTATCTATTTGCTCATGTCCCAGAATTTTCTGTACCTGTTCAATCGGCATACCTTTCTCAATTGCTCTGGTGGCCATAGTCCTTCTGAACTTATGTGGGTGTACCTTTTCTACACCTAACTTCTTCCCCATTTCTCGTAATCGTAACTCCACACCGCTTTCAGTAAGTCTACTGTGTGGTTTGTTTAACGACACAAATAACGCTATATTATTATCTGTCCTTGATTCAATATAATTCAACAAATGAATTTTGGTCTTAGCATCAAAATATGCTTTCCTCTCTTTGTCTCCTTTGCCATAAACCACGCATTCCCGCTCAGAGAAATCTATATCATCAATGTTCAGCCTTACCAATTCGCCTACTCTAATTCCTGTTGAAAGCAGAAAATCAATCATTGCCCTATCACGCAGATTATTACAATTATCTCTAAGAATTTCTATTTTCTCATCCGGAATGGTATCTTTTACAATAACGGCAGTCTTTACCTTATGAATTCTTTTCATTGGGCTTTTTATAATATAATCCTCTTCCTCTAGCCACGAAAAAAATGTGGAAAGACTTCTACGAATATTATCAATAGTTACCTTTCCACAATTATTTATCGTTTGATACTCTACAAGATATTTTCGTAGCATCTCGGTCGTTATCTTTATGACCGGGATATTTATTGTATCCAACATCTTTTCAATATTACACCTATAATAGCGTATTGTTTTGTCAGAACACCCTTCTAAATGCTTTGCAGTTAAAAACATATCTAGAAAGTCCATATTCGTTGTCTGCAAATAATCATATACGGCATTTTCAGATAACCGTTTTACCAACACCTCTTGTAGTTTCTGCATCTGCGATGCATTTAATACTTCTGCCATGTCATTGATGATATCATAAATTTCTCTACCCATAAGAGCACACTCCTTTTTGAAGGAGTATCAGGTTCACGGTCTTTCCCTCTCACAAGCTGTGCTTTCTCCGCTCTTTTCCTGTCACGATATAGTATTGCTTCTTGTTTTCATACATTTCCGCATCTGCGGCTTTCAGAAGCGACTCAAAATCCGTGTCCTTTGCGCCGCTTATCGTCGTACCGAGGGACGCGGTAGCACCCAGTTGGCTTTTTGCCGTTTCCAGTAGTTTCTGAAACGCCAGATGTGTGATGTTTGGCAGAACCGCAACGAACTCATCTCCGCCAAGCCGATACACATGACGTTTTCCGAACACAGATTTCAGCGTCTGTGCGGCCTGCACAATGAATTTATCACCGGCGTCATGTCCCTTTTGGTCATTTATTTCCTTTAGGCCATTTAGGTCGCACATGACAACCGCCAGGGGAAAGTACTTCTCCAGCTTTTCTGTGTACGCCCAATCCAGTGCTTTTCTGTTTTTACAATCTGTGAGCTGGTCATATAATGCACTGTGCTCCAGTGCATCTGCATTATCGCGCAGTCTTATCATAAAAGAGATCATAAACTCGATCATATTTATCTGATTCGAGATCTCATGCAGTTTCTCTTCGGGTGGATTGTCCACACCGTAGAATCCGACCATCTTGCCGTTGATTTTGATTGGCCCTGTCACAAGGGTATTGACACCCTGAGGTTTCAGCCTTTCATAGATGGCTTCGCTTGTTTTTTTACATTCTTCAATGTCATGGATGATGACATTGTTGGATTCTTGATATTGTGCAAACCATGTTTCAATGATGCCTTCATACGGCACATCCTGCAAGTTATCTTTTTCTTTGGATACGCCCACTTTGCACCACTCGTAGGTGTTGTCAAACGTTCCGTGGTCATTCTGTTCAAAGATGTACGCTCGATCGGCGGTCACACGCTGTCCGATATACTCCACCAGTTGATTCAGTACTTTGTCCGGAGTTTCTTCTGAAGCGGCATACCGAACCATGTCCGTGAGGAATCTCTCGTAATTCAGGATTCGTTCCTGCGATTCGCGCTTGCTGACTTCCAACGTTTCCATTTCCTTATGGTACAGGATTCTCTGGAGCTTGCTTCGCATCATCGTGGCAGTCAGAAACATACTCAGCACCCCGTACAGAATAACATTCACTAGGTTTTTGGATAGAATTGGGTTGTGCTGCGCAAAGAAAGCAAGTCCGATATAGAGCAGCATACTGCTCAGAATCAGCCCGTTCATGACCGCTGTTCTGGCGGTAAACAGCAGCGGCGCTGCCACCATGAACACAATGTAGTTGACAGTGAGCTCCTCCGGTGTAATCAGCGTTCCCGTGATAATGCCGAACAGCAGCAGCGCAGCAAAAAAACTGTATACAACCAGTTTTTTCCCAAAGAAGCTTCTAAGTTGACAACGAGAAATGCAAAAATAGACCAAAGAAAGGAACGTATAGACCAGATACACCCATTTAAATTTTCCGATACTCAGAGAAAACTCACTCACCAGCGTTATGACTCCAAAGGCAACAAGCGCCACAACAGAATACAGCCGCATGGCTTTCCAGTTTTCTTACCATACATCCTGTTTTACTTTCTCATAATCACCACAACTAAACATAAACAACGAAACAATTTGATTCATACGTTTTTTCTCTCCTAACTCTGTTCAATTACCGCTTTGCCCGTCTCGTAAGGAGGAGGAAGCTCTTTATAAATATCTTCTTCTCCATATCTGTAAATCTGTCGTACAGATTATCGAAGAATAATAAGAACTGATACACATTATCACCGGATATCTTTTCCTGCTTAATATTATACAGTCTTGTCTCCACTGCTTCAATGAAAATTTCAATTTCCTCTATCTCATCATAAAGTTTATCCAGACAAACCTGCATATCCTCATACTTCTTGTCATAATACTCGTCCGATACAGATAAGTTATCCATCTGATTTGCCAGCTTGTTCTTGGTGCCTCTTTTTCCTATAAAAATACGATTTTTAAGCTACTATTTATTAAAATGAATGGGATGTTCCAAAAATTGGCGTACTTTAATAAACCTATATAGGTTTTAAAAATTTTTATTTTGATATTTCTAAATTCAGGCACTTTTTAAAGGAAATAAATGTCTCCAAACGAGCCTTCAGCCTCAATGCTCCGGTTCATACGATACAACTTCTGCGAGAATACGCTTAGAACAAGGGGCAAAATGAATGCTTCTGAATCGTGCAAGTGTTGCATGGTCAGGTGCAGAATGCCCTTCTAAAAAAAACATGAAATTGATATCTCTTTTGCAGTTTAATTCCATAGAACGGGATGAATAATCACCATTCATGTAAGAGTATAAAACAATCTTCAAAAGTGTTCTTGGCGATAAAGAATTTATTCTATCATAAGTAGAATATAAATCAGTCAAATCCATCTCCTCTACAAACTGACTGAGTAACCGCACAGAATCATTCTTAGGAGAAAAAGGGGCACCGCACTAATTTCTTAGTGCGACATCCCCTTGATTGCCTATCTGCAAAGGCAGACGGGGCTGTCAACGGCGGCGCAAAGCAACGTTCATTTTACTGTTGACTGGCTCAGCTGGCTTTTTGCTATTGCCTTGTAGTAAACACAAATAGAAATGATTGCTGTAATCGCTTCCGTGATCCAAAACGCATTCCAGACGCCAACCGCTCCGAAAAGCCTGCTGAGTAAAAATGCAGTTGGGATGATAACCACAACATACCGGCAAAGTGAAATCAGTAATGAAGGAATGCCTTTTCCAAGTCCCTCCAGTGCGCCGGAAGATGTAACGGAAACCGCCGAGACGATAAAACCGGCGCCGATGATACGCAGGGCTGTTTTCCCGATCTGGATTGTCGCTTCTGTGTGGGTAAACAGCCCAATAAGCTGGCCGGGGATTAGCAGACATATTACTGTCCCAAGCACCATAATGATACCGCTCATGCACAAGACAATTTTATAAATCTGGCTGACTCTTTTGTTCTCCCCCGCACCGTAGTTATAGCCGATCAATGGGCGCATCCCCTGAACAATGCCATTAGCCGGAAGATAGATGAATGTCTGCAATTTATAATAGATTCCCAAAACCAGAATATACACTTCGGAATATACCGCCAAAATAGCATTAAGCGCCGAAATCAAAAGAGATGGGAGCGCAAGATTCAAGGTTGCGGGAATGCCGATGGAGTACAGCTTTATTACCATCTTTTTGCTGAGCAAAATGTACTGCCTGCGGATATGCACGCGAATTGGCCGCACAAAATAAACGACCAGATAAATCGCAAGCGTCAAGGCCTGCCCGATGCCGGTTGCCAGCGCAGCGCCTTCGATTCCCATTTTAGGGAATGGACCATAGCCAAAAATCAGAATGGGGTCTAAGGCAATGTTTGTTATACACCCACACATCAAGCTGATCATGGTTGTTTTCATGTTTCCTACAGCTTGGAATAGTTTCTCGAATGTAACACCAACAATGATAACCAATGTAAAAGCGAACGCAATAACAGAATAGTGGACGCCAAGTTCAATCACTGTCTTGGATGAAGTAAACATTCCTAAAAAAGCCGGCATCATTGTAATACCGCAGACTGTCAAAACAACGCCGTGAATCATGGCAAGCACAAGTCCCTGCGTGGCAGCTTGATCTGCTTTTTTGTCATCTCCAGCGCCTAGATAGAAGGCGATCACTGCGTTGATTCCAACGCCAAATCCAATTCCAACAGCATTGATAAAATTTTGAACCGGGTAAACCAGTGATAATGCCGTCATAGCTTCCTCGCTGATCTGCGCGACGAAAAAGCTGTCGATAATGTTGTATAGAGAATTAACCAGCATGGATAAAACCATAGGCAGGCTCATGGATAAAATCAACGGCAATACCGGTTTTTCTTTCATAAAAGTATCGTTCATCATTTCTCCTCCTTGGAACATGTTATAAGATATTTTTGTGGCGATGCCATGCCATTATTACGAGCGCAATGAGCATAGTGGCGGTTTCCGCAACAGGAAATGCAAGCCAGATTCCATTCAGCTGGAATAATTTGTCCAGACACCATAAGGCAGGAACAAGGAAAAGCAGTTGTCTGCATAATTGAATCGCTATGCTGGAACCTACTTTTTCTGTCGCCTGAAAATAGGTTGAAATCATGGTAGAGAGACCGCAAAACAGATAGCTTGCCGCCATAATTCGCATAGCGGATATTCCAAAGGAGCGCATGGCTTCCGATGCTGTAAATAATTCCAAAAGCTGTTCCGGAAAGAAGTTGACGGTCAATGTTCCCAGTATCATCATACCGGAGACCAAAGCGGTTCCGTATAGGAAAGCGGAGTGCAGCCTATCTCTGTTTCCCGCACTGTAGTTAAACCGCATAATAGGCAAACAGCCCTGAATCAAGCCGTTTACTGTCATAACGATCAGCTGCTGCACCTTAAAATACGCACCAAAGAATGCAATCGCCGTATCGGAATACGCCACCAGAAACAGATTGACGAATGTCACCATAAACGAACTGAGGGCATTCATAATGAAAGATGGTAAGCCAAGGGTGAATATACGGGCAATCATCCACTTTTGTATATGAAATTCTTTGATCTTTATCCGCACTTTCTGCTTTTTGCCCAGCAGCAAGGCAAATGCCAAAATCATGGATAACAAATAGCCCGCAACAGTAGCCACCGCAGCGCCACGGATTCCCATAGCTGGAAAAACACCAATACCAAAAATTAGGAGTGGGTCAAATACAAAATTAACGACCACTCCTGCAATCTGGAACCACATAGGAGCAACCATGTTCCCAGTAGCCTGTATCATCTTCTGGATTGCGATATGCACCATGTTGGGAATTTGCATGAACGAACATACGCTCATATAGGCAAGACTCAACTGATAAATTTCTTCGTTATTGGTGAATGCCCCAAAGTAGGGTTTCATAATCAGTAATGACAGAAGATTGAGCAAAGCACCAATTCCAAAGGCCAGTAACAATCCATGTGTGACGGTAGTATTTGCTTCATTCTGCTTTCTCTGTCCAAGATACCCTGCAATCAGTACATTCACGCCAACGCCAATCCAGATAGATGCCGCATTCATCAAAGTTGTAATTGGAAACGACAGGGAAACCGCCGTCAAAGCATTTTCACTCAGCCGCGCTACAAACGCGCTATCTATCAGATTATAGGAATATTGCAGAAACATGGAAATCAGCGGCGGTATCGACATTTGCCAGATAAGTTTTCCAACGGGCGCAACCGCCATTTTGTTATTGGTCTGCATACTTTCCCTCTTTTCCACAAATTGTCCGAACAATATAGTTTTGTTTGCGTGCTGCAGGCTGACCGGCTTCCAGTACAGCGTCCAAAGCCTTGGAAGGGACAGGTTCCGATTTATAAGCCCGTACACTACGGCGCGTCTTGATAAGAGACAAAAAATTTTTTTCCATACAGATATAGTCCTCCATTCTGCTAATACTTCCGAGATACAGGCAACAAAAAAGCCACACAACTATCACAAGATAGCTGTGTGGCAAAAAGATGACCGAATCCGGAAAAGTCCACTCAAATTTTACGCGCATCATTATAGCGAACTTGAAGGAGACTGTCAAGCAGCAATCATCACAGAATTGTGGCCATAGTCTATGAGCGTGATTTCTCGCGAAAAACCAACAATCTGTATCTGTTCTTTTGTGATGTAGTCAAGGAGCTTTTCATAGTGCGCTGGAGCTTCTATATGACTGCCTCGAAAACGCAGCCGTACACAAAGTGTTTTGGGAAGAGTAATGGTTTCACCTGTATAAATGTCCTCTTGATCCAGTATTAGAAAAATGCTGTCATATCGATTTACTTTTGATTGCTGCAAATGTTCCGCGGAAATGCCAAGTCCGACCTTTCCAAGAAAGACAACGGCTTCGGCATCAGATTGATCCAGCTTTCTAATCGGCACTTCCATATCAAGAGAGCCATCTACTTTCAGTGGAGCGTCTACCCAAACAATGCGACAGGACGGAAGCTCTATTAAGGAAACGGTATCCAAAGGCACACTTTGTGCGTCTCGCAGCCAATTTAAGCGGTGGTTAATCTTTTGTTCTATACGTTGTAATTCTTGTTGCTTTTTCAGGACTGCATGCTTTTGCTGTAACAACTTTTCCTCAATACGGCTGATATCCTTATTTTTGAGAAAGTCCTCAATCTCGGCCAAAGGCATATCCAATGCCCGCAAATACCTGATTGTGTTGAGTACTTCAAATTGTTCGGTGCCATAGTAACGATAGCCAGAATCTGAGGAAATGTATTCTGGTGTAAGCAAACCGATATGTTCATAGTGCCGCAAACTACTAACACTAATATGAAACAATTTTGACACTTCACCTATTGAGAAGAGATTTTTCCAATCCATATTTTACTCCTCCACCAGAACATGTGTTGATTTGCGCCGCATGACTCCAAAGGCGATTAGGCAGATCACGACCGATATCAGTGAGCCTACTCTTCTTACACTTCTTACAATAAAAATCTATAACTTTTAACTCTTTGTTCAATTCAGTTCGCTCCCTTTCTCGAAAAAAATAACAGCCTTACGCTTGATTTCGTAAGACTGTCTCATAATTTCTTTATTGAATTGTAACTGCTTAATACTTAAATATAACTGTTTTGCACTCTTCACAAATTGAAGCAATTTCTCCTCTCTCAAAGGGTAGTTTAACTTTTACTTAGAATTATCTTTTTTAATAACTAAGTTGTAATTGCTATCATAATACAGTCCAAGTTCTCTACACATTCTATCGTTCACATTATCTAACGCTTTCTTATATTCTGCATACGTTGGAGACAGAACCATCAAATTAGGAATGAATATATCGTTATAGCCTTTATTTTGTAACTCTTTCTGCATTTTTCTCTGTGCAATAAATGCCGGATGGTATTTCATTATACCGTTTTTCATTTTAGCACCTATCCATACTTTTTCTTTTAGTCTTTCATATTCGCTTTCACTCATATCACGATAATAGGCTATCATCTCATCTGCGGTTCTGGTTTCTTGTGCAATCACACCTATCATCTTCGCACCTATTCCCATAATAAAAGGAACTTTCAATGTCGTTTCATCGCAATATTCTAATATGTTTTGTAGTGCTTGCTTCTGTTCTAGAGTCTTCAACCTTACATTAAGAAATGGTTTGAAATGGCTTTTAAAATAATCTCCCCATTCTTTTCCCGGTAGCAAAGACTCAATCGCATTTTCAACGGTTTGATAATCAAGTGCCTCATTTGCTTTGTCTGCGTCGCCATCATCTATAAATTGCTTCAAAGCTTCAAGTTCTGAGTCCTTTAAAACTTTTTCCTGCACTTTTTCTTGATAAATACGAAGAAGAATACTTTTGTCGCCAGTTTCCAAAAGGCTCTGTATGTCTTTAATACTAATACCGAGTTTTCTATATACTGAAATCTTTTTTAAAGTTTCAACATCTTGTGCAGTATAGTTACGATAACCATTGTTATCTTTATCCACTGACAGCAATCCTTTTTCTTCATAATACTTAACTGCACGCTTTGTCATTCCAACCTCATTTATAATTTCATTTAATAACATCCGATGCACCTCCTTATGATTTATGTTGATAGTATAAGCGTATACGCTGCGTGCAGGTCAAGAGTTTTTCGTCTTTCTTCTAAAAATGGGCAATCCCGATTTCAGGACTGCCCATTCATTCTGCTAATTATGCAATTTTTTCTTGCTTGCACCGATTTCAGATGTCATTCGCCTTCAAATACGTCTTTTTATTTTAAGACATATACTGCCGTGTCAAACACTACAATGCTTAGCAAATATGACGCATAGTAAAAGTATATATTACAAATTCAATCGGTTTAAGTAAAGTAAACTAAACCAATTCTAAACCGATTAATCTTTTAATATCCACTTATATTTATCGTAAAAAAGAAAAACAGAGCTAACATCGTTTTCACAATGCACAATGCCGCTCTGCAAAAGTCAAACTTTTTCTATGTGCTATGTATTCTACACAGTCTTAAACCAATTGTCAATAACCAATTTTAGGAAATCAAAAGTACCTTTAATCATAGGGTTTGTACTGTAATAACCATAATTTCTACCAATTCTTTTTATTATCTTCTGAAGTTCTTCACTTTCAGATTGTATAATACCATCACTTTCTACCATTGTCTTATGCATATAAAGCAAAGTAACTAATTGCTGAATTCTAGCATTGCTCATTCGATTTTTTCTAAAATTGCTATTCATATCAGGAATCATCATAAGTTCATTTGTGACGGCGGTATTCGTTTTGTGGGCAGCTGACCTAGCTTTAAGGTCATTTAGGATACAGTTGCTATGCGCAGAGACATTTCTAATCTCCTTACAAGTCAAAAGCCTGTAAAAATTGTTCTTCATCTCCTTATCTGCAAACCTATCCGCACAAAAACCATAAAAAGCAACCAATCTTCCAAAAGGAATTATTTCAATAAAAGCCCATATTGGATAAGCGCCATCGTATTTATCTACAATGTCACCGCAATATATATTTCCTTTATTTCGGTTAATCTCACTATCGCAAATTTTTCTCTGTACTTCACTCAAAGAATCTAGATAATCCTGAACTATCTGATATCCATCCTCATTAAACTTATCCATCATACGCAGGAGCTGCAACTTTGTGTGATGCTCAATATCCAGAGCCATATGTACAATACGATATCGCAATTTCATATCTATCACAGCCAAAATTTGAAGCTTGTCATTACTCTCATCGCTGACAGGGCTGGGAATACTAAGAGGGCTGTTATAAGCAGGGAACCTACAAGGTTCATTGCAAGCACAATTATTACTGCCGTTATAACTGCTATCATAAGATTGTATACATTAGTATTTTTGCCCATGAACGTGTAAAATTCTCATCAAATGTCACTGAGAATACATTTAATATAAGATAACCACCTGCCATTGAGCCTTCGAGAAATGAAAGTAATGGTTATAGAGATTATTCTGAAAATGATGTGGAAAATATAAAGAAGATTGCATATCTACGTACATTGGGAATTTCTGTTGAAGATATACGAAATATTATATCCGAAAAAGTAACATTGCAGGAAATGCTTGAGAAGCAAAAGGAAGTATTAAAAAATCAGATTACTGATTTGAATAAGGCAAAACTCATGTGCGAAAAAATGCTGGATGAAGAAAGTATTAGTTATGAAAAATTACAGATAGAACAGTATGTAACAGATTTTCATGACTATTGGAAAGATAATCGAACTGTTTTCAAACTGGATTCAGTCAGCTTTTTGTATATATGGGGAAGTATGCTTACCTGGACTATGATTACCGCACTATGCTTGATTATTGGGGCTTTGTCTTATTCTAAGTTGCCGACAGAAATTCCAGTACAATGGAGTAAAGGAGTGGCAACATCCCTAGTTAATAAAAACTGGATTTTTATTTGTCCTGTTATATGTATCATAATCCGTTATTTATTAAAACCTTTTATCTATGCGAAATTGCAGATGAACAATTATTATGGAGAAATTATAACAGAGTATTTGACAAATTATATGTGTTTTATTGTGTTGTTAGTGGAAATCTTCTCCATACTTTTTACTTTCGGAGTGGTAAAAAGTGTTGTTGTACTGTTATTTGTGGACACGGCAATTTTTATTGGATTGTTAGTAGTTGGTTTGGTAAAAATGGATTTGAGAGGGAAAGAAGTTTTATGATTCAAATTTTATATTTCAGAAATAATAATAAGATACTATTTTTCCCACGCCTACTATGAAAACGGCGGCTATGAGATAGAAATTGCATATACTGGCGAATAAAAGAACCGCTGTTGCATGGTTTATTGGCTTCCATGTAGCTGGTATTCGGCTGAGGTATTGAAAGAGCTGGGATTGAAATGAGGGAAGTGGATAAATGTTTTGATTAACGAAATAACCTATACATGATAGTATAAATCCAAAGATGATGGTCTATCAGAGAGACTGTTATATATCTTCAAGTTTAAAAAGATAATTTTCAATAATTTTTCAAAAATCAGAATCGACAATTCATGACAAATCAACCCTGAATCGGGGAACGTTTCTCATAGAAAAGAACTACAAAAAATAAGAAAATAAAAACGGAAAACCATTGTCTGTAGTATAAGTATTTGTTATTATGAAGTAAATAGAGGATATTTTACAAAGTAAAGCTTAATCTAGAGAATCTGCCAGTGGCAGGCCTCTGTAGATACCAAGGTATACAAAAGGAGAATGAAAAAATGAAAAAAGAAGACATGTCCTGTATCGACTGCGCAGTAAAAAACTGCAACAAAATGGATAAAACCTATCCGGATTTCTGTCTGACAACACACATGGATGAAGAAGTTCTAAATGAAGCTATGGAATGCTACAATGAAGACGAGAACCGCAAAGTAACAATCGCTGCAGCTGAAGTAGAGTATGAGAATTACTGCAAACATACCCGTGTCGAAGAAATCATGGATTTTGCAAAGAAGATTAATGCGAAAAAGATCGGGATCGCAACCTGTGTCGGATTGTTGAAAGAAAGCCGTATCCTGGCAGATATCCTGCGCAGACATGGCTTTGAGGTGTATGGTGTCAGCTGTAAAGCCGGAACACAGAAGAAGACATCGGTCGGCATCCCGGAATGCTGCGAAGGTGTCGGTGTGAATATGTGTAATCCGATCCTGCAGGCAAAGCTTCTGAACAAGGCGAAGACGGACCTGAATGTTGTGGTCGGACTTTGTGTGGGGCATGACAGTCTGTTTTACAAATATTCCGAGGCACTGACTACGACAGCAGTGACGAAAGACCGTGTATTGGGGCATAATCCGGTGGCGGCGCTTTATACTGCGGATAGTTATTATTCGAAGTTGAAGAAGAGTGAAGAAGAGTAATATTTCTAATTTGGGCGTTTAAAGATACATAAAGATATAACAAAGCGAAAAATGAAACTAGAGCTTGTGTAAATGTTCTGTTATAATAATGTGTTGATGTTCTCTCCGATGGAAGGAAAAGAGCGTACCAGTGTTTATCTGGTAGGATGGGCGAATGCATGGGATTGGATGCCATTTTGGAAAGACTGGGGTCCGACATATCAAGAAGGCTGGTGCGGATTCTATAACATTCCGAGAGAGGCAGTATTAGCAGAAGATAATACATTAAAGTTTATTCCTGTAAAAGAATTACAGAATCTCCGGAAGAATTAGCAGGAAGAAGCGGACATTCTGATAAAAGAAGACGAGAAAAAAGAACTTCGGAGTGGCTGTGTTTATGAAACGGAAATGCGGATAAATCTGAAAAAATCAACTGCAGACAAGATTAAGCTGAACTTAAGAATGTCACAGGGAAAGAAGACAGAGATCCTATTTGATCTGAAGAGAGCGGAAGCATATTTTGACCGTAATAATTCCGATGGCTGGAGTAAAGGAGTCGCAAGATGTCCATTGAATTTTGTTCTAATTTTTCTCTACTCCATTAATAACTTATTTTTTTTAACAATCCATCGTTTTCTACTACTACCTTTGCAATCACCTCCCCTTTTCACATATGTAATAAATACCGTTCGTTTCATATACCACGTCAATTTCATTGAGCTGATATCTTTTGTATATAGAATTATTTTCTTGAACAATTTGTTTAATTAAATCATCTAAATTATCTTCATTTTTTCTGATATAGTATACAAGAGTGAAATCACCTTCATGTTTATAATCATGCTCGTAATATATGGACGCCGCCTCAAAATAATCATATTCGCCAAAATTCAATCCATAATAATCCGAAACTCTATCAAATGTATTATTTACTCCTGATGCCGAACCCATCATAAGACAAAACAATCCAAAAAATAATGTCCAAAAAACATATATAAGACAATATATTTTTTTGCTCTTTATATTTTCCCTATCACGATGTCTTCCATAACAAATCACATTCGTGATTTGCTTGGGGAAAAATAGCGTGATAAAAATTGAAAATATTGCATATAATAATCCCATAATAGTTTCTCCCATTTCTTATTATGCCGTAGCCCACTATAATACGTCGCAAACTATGTTGTAGATGTCCTTACAAGAAAGACTTCTATAAAGCACTAGAAAATTTGAAAAATCCAAAGGTGCAATTGTAATCACGGCTATTAACACATTGAAAGTTCCAAATGGACCCAACGAATTTCATAGGGTATTTTTTTCCATTTTGATGAATAGCCGTTTTTGAAGAACTCAATATTGTGTATTCTTGGCATTTATATATTTGGGTGAATCATTCAATTTTAATGATATCATATCTTTTCGAATTTACCACTTTATATATATCTGTAAACTTTATTTATCATAATATTAAGACAACTATATCATTTATATCATGCCTTGTCAATTTTTATCAAAATCCACTCATACAAAAGAAAAATTTGTATATCATGCACAATAATATTGTTCTTAAATATGATAAGAAGCGTGTGTGGCATGGCGAAGAAGAAGTGCATCTCACATCACGCGAATGGAAAATATTAGAACTTTTGGCGAAAAATCAGGGAAAGATTGTAACAAAAGAAGTTATTTTAGAACAGGTATGGGATATTGATGAGAATTTTGTGGATACACATGCGGTTATGGTTGTGATAAACAGATTAAGGAAAAAGATAGAGAACAATATGACAGAGCCTGTATACATAAGGAATGTGTTTGGAGTAGGATATACTTTTGGAGAATAGGGTTGGTTTAAAAATAACCTTATTATCATGCGCATATTC
>OHDD01000506.1_pt1 | contig 21453 bp, 15 predicted proteins | sample 1566941 | NCBI WGS metagenome assembly OHDD01 (sample SAMEA3879580, study PRJEB24766) | human gut metagenome | biome: human-associated habitat; feature: feces | place: USA | collected 1985/1987 | reverse complement strand
TCAATAACGCAGGCTTTGGTATGGTAGGTGCCGCGCATACGCTGGATATGGAAAAAGAGGAACAGATGCTTCAATTGCTCGTGGTAACGCCGACGCAGTTGTGTAAATGCTGTCTGCGTGACATGTACAAACGTGGTTCGGGAAAAATATTGAACGTAGCATCCGTAGGTGCATTTCAACCGGGACCGTATACGGCGTCTTATTATGCGTCGAAGAGTTATCTTTACCAATATAGTCAGGCGATCCGCTTGGAAGCAAAAAAACAGGGCGTTCAGGTGTGTACGCTGTGTCCGGGTTCTACACGAACACATTTCTTTGAAAAAACAGGAGCTAAGACGCCAATTTGGGCAATGTCGCCGGAGCGCGTTGCAAAAGAGGCGTGGGAAGGATTAAATGCGGATAAGGCAGTTGTGGTTCCGGGGATGATAAATCGGCTGCTGCGTCTTGTGCCGGCACAGATCAAAGCTTACGGTGTGGCGCTGCTAAAGAAACATACCTAAAAGGACACTATTAAAATCGAAAGAAAATGGTAGCCATAGTGCTATAAAAGAAATCTGCCTAAAAAGAGCAACAAAAAAAGCCCCTACCCAACAGTCCGTGCTGTCAAATTGGGACTTTCATGCGCGATCAGGGGTTCGAACCCTGGACACCCTGATTAAGAGTCAGGTGCTCTGCCAGCTGAGCTAATCGCGCATTTTTAAGTTGTTTGTTTTGTGTCTTTCCTTAAGACAAGAATTATTATATAATAGGAGTATTAAAAAAGCAAGCACTTTTTTTATTTTTTTTAAATTTTTTTAAAAGCATATTTGAAAGGAACAATTTAACATGAAAGTAGAAGAAAGATTACTAAAATATGTCAGCTACTGGACAACCTCCGATGAATCCTGCAGTGACATTCCAAGCAGTGAGCGTGAGTTCACGCTTGCAAAAGCCTTAAAGCAGGAACTGGAAACTCTCGGTCTTACCAATATACTCCTCACCGATCACTGCTATGTATATGCCAAGCTTCCTGCCACACCGGGCATGGAAAACTGTAAATCCATCGGCTTTATCGCTCATATGGATACCGCCCCGGATTTTCCCGGAAAAGATGTCAAACCACAGATCATTCCCGACTATGATGGCGGGGATATCTTATTAAAAGGAAGTCAGGATGTCTTAAAGGTAAGTGATTTTCCATCCCTTGCCTCTTTAAAAGGAAGAACCCTGATCACGACAGACGGTACCACACTTCTGGGCGCTGATGACAAGGCAGGTGTTGCCGAAATCATGACAGCCGTGGAAGAACTGATTGCAGAAGGTACACCACACGGGGAACTCTGGATCGGATTTACGCCGGACGAAGAAGTCGGCGCAGGTGCGGATCTGTTTGATCTTGCTATCTTTCAGGCAGATTATGCATACACAGTGGACGGTGATTACGAAGGCGAAGTGGCTTACGAAAATTTTAATGCCGCAAGTGCCATCTTTCATATTAAAGGTGTAAATGTTCATCCGGGCGAAGCAAAAGACATTATGGTCAATGCGGCACTGGTGGGATGTGAAATTGTTTCCCGGCTTCCGGAAGCGGAAACGCCGGCACACACCAGCGGCCGGGAAGGATTCTATCATCTGACCGATATGTCCGGAGATGTGGCTTCCGCCACCCTTTCCTTTATCATTCGTGACCATGATAAAACCACATTTGAGAAACGTCTGCAGAATCTGCGTGACCTTGCACAATCCATGAATCAGAAATATGGACCGGAAACCGTCACGCTCGACATCGAACATTCGTATGAGAATATGATCTCTGTCATTGAGGATAAAATGGAGATCGTGGATCTGGCAAAACAGGCAATTGCCTCCGAAGGTCTGACACCGCTCTCCCGTCCGATCCGTGGCGGTACAGACGGCGCAAGACTGTCCTTTATGGGATTGCCGTGTCCAAATCTCGGTACCGGCGGTTATGGTTTCCACGGCCCATATGAACACATCTCTGTGGAAGGTATGCAGACCGCTGTTCGTATTTTAAAAAATATTGCCACCCATCCGATCCGTAAATAAATTTATAAAAAACCGTCCGCAGTTTTCTTTCTGCGGACGGCTTTTGTTCTATAACTTATTAAATTTTTTAATTCCCCTGCATATTTGCAGAATTTGCAAGTACAGGCTTCTGGAACATGCGAAAGAGTCCAATCTGTTCTAAGGCCTTTGTGATTGCAAAAAAGATCACCGAATCAATTGGCCACATAATCAGGTTCTTCAGCGCACGCGCCGGAAGAAGCACCATAAATGCCTGTCCATATAACACGTTCAGACAAAGTGTTGTCAGAATCACGTTACAGACCAGCATAACTACAAATTTAGCTGCCAGCACACGCCAGATCGTAAGCTTTTTCTTATAAAAAAAGCATCCATACAGGATTCCGGCCAGTATAACAACCAGCGTCAGCTGTGGACAAAATGGTCCGGTTGGCTTCATCATATACTTGATAATATCCAACGCACCATGGAAAATTCCTCCAACCACCGGTCCAAACAGATAATCAATGATACCATTTGGAATACTGGAAAAACCAATCCGAATAAACTGCCCATATTCAATGGAGAAAAATCCTAGAATGACAGCAACTGCAGCAAGCATTGCCATGGTAGTGATGGTTCTTACCGCTTTTAATTCACGGAAAGAATCGGTGAACAAAGTAACGAATTTTTTCATAAAAAAATTACCTCCTTTGCAGACCTCACCGTACTACAACTGGAGATAATATTATCTTCGGATGCAGCGGGATGCGACTCATGTACCGCAAGATTCTCTTTTCGTCCGGGTGACAACTCCCTGTTCATCCGGCACTTAACGCACATGTGTCTACTCTGCTTTAAACTATTAAATTGCAACGACCTAAGTATAACACAATGAAAAAGAAATGCAACTATTTTTTTTATGGCATTTTTATAGCAAAACGCCATCTGTCACACGTTTTTACGTGGAACAGATGGCATCCGTTGCCTGTTATTTTATCCTTTTCAGGTTCCCATACTTGCAAACAGGGCAGCTATCTCATCCGGGCTTAATGCCTTATTGGGATCTGCCGGTTCTTCCGGCTGAAGAGGTGCTTCTTTTACGGCTTCCGGCTCTTCAATCGGCTCCGGAATATCCTCCGGTTCCACAGTTTCCTCGGCAGGTTCCTCAACTTTATCCGCATTGTTATCGTTGCCCATATTCGCAAACAGCGCAGCTATCTCATCCGGGCTCATGGAACGGTTTGGATCTGACAGATCCGGCATCGGTGGAAGTTCTTCCTCCGGCAGGTTCTCATCATCCGCTTCATCAACAATCGCTTCCTCCGGAATCGGGTCCGGTTCTACCAGTTCCTCTGCTTCCTCAATGGATTCTTCCGGGTCCGGCGGGATAATCTCATCCGCTGCCATGACTGGAGGCTCTTCCTCCGGCTCAAAACTCTCTTCTTCCGGTATATCCGGCAGAATCTCCGGTTCCATATCTTCTTCCGGCTCCAGCGAAATCTCCGGTTCCAGACTCTCCTCCAGATCCGGCAAAATTTCCGGTTCCGGGTTTTCTTCCAGATCCGGCGAAATCTCCGGTTCCGGCTCCATACTTTCTTCCGGCTCTGGTGAAATCTCCGGCTCTACCGGTATTTCTTCCACATGATTCTGCGGTGCCGGCTGTGGCTCTACAGGTGTTGCCACAGGTACAGAAACCTGCGGCTGGGAAACAACCACTTTCTGACTGTTCATAATGGTCTGATTCAGGCGCAGTTCCATATCTTTCATTGCAATAATGATTTCCTGCAGCTTTGCGGCTATCTCTTTATCCTGTGAATGTTCCTGTTCTTTTCCATCCTTCTGCACCGAAGAAATTTCATCCTTACAGACTGAAAGAATCTCGTCCTTATAAGCACCCGCAACTGTACCGAACCCATCCATTCCTTTCTGGAACGTATCAAACCGGTCGATCAGCTGTTCGTATGAATTCATCAATGCATCGGTATTCTCATGGGACCGCTTGATAATTACTTTCGCTATTCCCTTCTGTGCATTGACAATTTCCTCTGTCGGAATCTTAGATGCCTCTTCCATATATGCAAGCTTCACCGATATTTCCTCAAAATATTTTTTCAGCATGAGATATGATGCCTTTTCCGACTTGAAAATACTCTCATACTGTTCCTCTCTCCGGGCATATTTTGTCTCATATACTGAAATCACGCCTCTGATTGCAACATACAGGCATATCAGATCTGCTGCTGCCAAAACAACCAGAACAATAAACATCTTCGGGAAATTGACTATGGCATACAACTCTGCCATAAAAATAAACGCAAACAAAAGTATCCCGAAAATCATCTGCATCCTTGCTTTCGAATCTTTATTCTTCATATGATACCGCTCCTTCCATGAGCCCGCTATTCTAACCACTATGCAAAATAAGCTCTAGTATGTTATATTTTACCATATTGTGTCGATTCTCACAAGGTTTGTTGTTTATTTCTGCCTTCTATAATACGTCATTTACAATCTGCTCTGCTGTCAGATGATTCTCTTTTAATACCTCATTTACATCATACCGGTCAAGGAATTCTTTTTTCAATCCGTAATTATAGACTTTCATATCACTGCTTCCATAAAATCTTGCGATTTTTTCTCCGAAACCACCATTCAGGATGCCATCTTCCAGTGTAACTACCGTGTCATGGTCTGCCTTCAGCTTCTCCAGCAGTCCTTCATCCAGTCCGGTAATATAATACGGGTTGATTACCGTTGCATGAATACCTTTTTTCTCCAGCATTTCTGCGGTCTGCAGTGCCAGGAAATAAAATGTTCCGAGTCCGATCAGTGCAATTTTGCTTCCCTTTTCCGTTACCTCATAGGTGTTGAGCTGACTCCAGTCTTTTTTGACTTCTCTGCCATCCGAAATCATATCTCCGCCCGGAAGTTTGATCGCAACCGGCATTTCCTTCTGCTCCACACTCCAATCAAGCATTGACAGATATTCTTCCTTTGTTGTCGGTGCCAGATAAACCAGTCCCGGAATATTGGAAAGCATCGGAATATCCTGCAGTCCCAGATGGGTAACATCCGTCATGCCAAATACCGATCCCGTATACACAACAATCGTTGCCGGATTCCCGTCAATACACAGATCCTGTGAAATCTGGTCATACGTCCTCTGGATAAAGCTGGAATACACACCATATACCGGCTTTCCGCCACCTTTGGCAATTCCGGAAGCAAGTGCTACCGCTGTCTCCTCCGCGATTCCCACATCTACAAACTGCCGGCCGGCCTGTTTCCTTTTCTCCTGCGTAAATCCGAGAATCGTCGGGGTTCCGGATGTAATTGCAACAACTGTCGGATCCTGTTTCATCTTTTCGATCAGATATTCACAGGTCACCGAAGAATAATCTTCCACTTCCGGAAAATGGGATTTTCCAGTCTCAATATCAAACGGAAGATGCCAGTGCCATTCTTCCTTATGCTCTTCTGCCGGTTTATAACCTTTTCCCTTTAATGTATTAATGTGGACAACAACCGGTTTCTTACTGTCTTTTACCTGTTTGAAAGCCCCGATCAGTTCCCTGAGGTCATTTCCATGATCCACATAGACATAATCAAGTCCCATGGCTTTAAATAAATTGCACTCTGCCTGTCCGTTTGTCTCGCGGAGTAATTTCAGATTTGAATAAAGTCCTCCATGGTTTTCTGCAATTGACATATCATTGTCATTTACTACAATGATCATGTTGCTGTCTAATTCTGCCGCAAAATCCATTCCTTCTAAGGCTTCTCCTCCGCTTAAAGAACCGTCTCCGATAATTGCGATCACATTTGCACTTTCCCCACGAAGATCCCTTGCCTTTGCCAGACCGCATGCCAGACTGACGGATGTAGAGGTATGTCCGACCGTAAAATGGTCATGTTCACTTTCCTGCGGACAGCTGTATCCCGTCACGTCATCGTAATGTTCTTCATATAAATAGGCATCTTTTCGACCGGTCAGCATCTTGTGCGGATAGGTCTGATGGGAAACATCAAATACCATTTTGTCCTTTGGGGACTCAAAAACATAATGCAGTGCAATGATTGCCTCTACCATGCCAAAATTCGGGCCAAAATGCCCGCCGTGAATACTTGCCCTCTTTAATAATGCATGACGCATTTCTTCTGCGAGAGCTGTCATCTCTTCTATATTCAATTTCTTCACATCTTCCGGTCCGTTAATCTTTTCGATATACATATAATAAATTCTCCTTCCGATTTTATCTATCATAATATACCACTTAAAGTTAACTTTAAGTCAAGTATTTTTTATTTAATTTTCAACTTTTTGCTTCAAACCCTCAATTGCCTGAGCCACTATACCTTCGCTCTTAAAAAGATGTAAATAATGTAATGATAAAAGGGGCAAAAGGTATCATTTCCCACTGAAATGCAATTTTTATGTCATTCGCATTTCTTGCGATCCGCTTGTTGTTCCGATATAATTATGCTATGATTGTGCTTTGATTGGAGGAAACCATTTTGAGCGAATATTATAAGTTTTTTCAAAATAAAAAATGTGAATATTTTCCATGCCATAAAGGAATTCCGGAGGAGGACTTTAACTGTCTGTTTTGTTATTGTCCCCTCTATACACTCGGGAAATCCTGTGGTGGAAACTGTGAATATTTAAAAAATGGTATCAAATCCTGCATAAACTGTGGCTTTCCCCATCACCGAAAGAACTATGATAAGGTCACGGGCCGCTTTCAGGAAATTGCAGCCGTTATGGCTGCTTCCGATAAGGAGGATGCATCCCATGAAATGTAAACTTACTCCCGGATTATCCTCCGGTGACTGGAACGAATTTTGCAGCCGTTTCCATTTCCCTCCGGATGACCTGCCTCATATTCAGGCAATTTATACGGCACTTCTTCCCCTGGTTGAATCCTATGCGTATTACTCTCTGGCTCAGGATTTAGACGGGGTTTCCCTGCCTCACTATGCCTATGGGTTTGTGACGCTTGGAAACGGAGTGGATGAACTGTCGGAATTATATCTGAACCATGAACAGATCCAGGAGGCTTACATTGTGGACTGCATCAGCCTGATGCTTTTGTCAAAGGCTTATGAAGAGTTTGCACATGTGGTAGAACGTCAGAGCCGCCTGTATCTTGCAGAATTATCTTTTCTGGGAGATACCTATTCCCTTGACCTGCTCCCACAGATTTATGGGCGGCTTGCCCCGGATGGCATCCAGCCTACCGAGGGGCAGATGCTCCGGCCGCTTAAGACAGCAACGCTGATCCTGCATCTGGATACAACAACACACGCCAATCTCAAGCAATTGTGTAATACGTGCGCAACCTGCCGGAATTTTTCCTGCCCGTCGAGAAAGGCCACGGCTCCGCATTTGCCGCATACTTATGGGGCCATGCAGATATTCCATACAAAATAATTAGTGCCTGCTGAGTAAGCAGACACTAATTATAAGCTTCATTATTTATTTGCTTTTTTCTTTTTCATTACAACAATAACAACTCCTGCCGCAACAACTACCGCTGCTGCAATCAGAACAATAACAATCGTCATGACCGCACCATCCTGTTTTACAAGTACAAGTGCACTGATACCATCCATTGTATACTCGCCACCCTTGATTGTCTCGATTGTTTCAACTCCAGCTTTCTGTCCGTTTATGCAGACTTTCCATTTTCCTTCCGGAATTGTAACTTTTGCCTTGTCAGTGTTTGCATTAAAAAGAAGATACATCTCTTTTGCACTTTCGTCTTTCTGACCGCCCTTTATATTAATTCCTACAATATTATCCCCAAGTCCTTCTACGGATTTTACATATTTTTTCACATCCTCTGATGTAGATAATCGAAGTGCCGGATGTGCCTTTCTGAACTTAATAAGTCCCTTATAGTATTCAAATACATCTGCGTATTTCTTGTCGGATAATGTATCCCACTTAATGCTGTTTACTTCGTCTCCTGCATTGTATGAGTTTGAATTGAATGTTCCATCATCATTGACCTTTGTGCGAAGCATTTCCTCTCCTGCCTGCAAAAATGGTACACCTTCTGCAGTCATATAAAATGCTGCTGCAAGATTATTCATCTTTATGATGTCCTCTTCACTCGAAGTTGTTTTAGAACCTGCAATTCTGTCAAAAAGTGTGTTATTGTCATGGCATGATGCATAGTTGATAATCTGGCTTGGCTCCTTGCACCATGACTCGTTTGCCATGAATGAATCTGCCATTTTCTTCTCTGCATTCGTTGCTCCTGATACGAATCCGAATGTTGCAGTATCAAATACGCTTCCTTTTAATCCATCACGCATATTGTCGTTGAAAAATGCGAAATCCGGAGTGGAAGCGGAATTTCCCTGTGTAGCCAATGTCACATTATCTTTTGTGACACCGGTCTCCATGGTCCATCCTTCCCCATAGAAAATGACATCCGGATGTGTCTTGTGTACTTCCTCTACAATCTCATTAATGGTATCGGTATCTAAAAGTCCAACCAGGTCAAATCTAAAACCATCCATATGATATTCATCTGCCCAGTAGCATACGGAATCCACAATATATTTCCGTACCATGTTTCTCTCGGATGCTGTATCATTTCCACATCCTGAGCCGTTTGAATACGAACCGTCTTCATTGATACGTGAAAAATATCCCGGAACAAGTTTATTGATACAAAAATCATCTGCACTCATAACATGATTGTATACCACATCCATTACAACGCTAAGTCCGTTATCATGCATAGACTTAATCATCTGTTTTGCCTCTTTTACACGCACATCCCCATTGTGTGGATCTGTAGAATAGGAACCCTCCGGTACATTGTAGTTAACCGGATCATATCCCCAGTTATATAAATTCGACTGATCGTTTCCTTCATCTACGGAACCAAAATCATAGATTGGAAGTAAATGCACATGTGTCACACCAAGTTCCTTAATATGATCAATTCCAGTTGAAATACCATCTTTGGTCTTTGTTCCTGTCTCTGTCATTTCAAGGAATTTACCAACATTTTTTATGCCGGAACTTTTGTCTGCTGATAAATCACGCATCTGTAATTCGTAGATGATCGCATCATTAATGCTCTCTCCTGCATGTGGATTGGTATCCTTATCCCAACCATCCGGATTTGTCTCTTCAAGATTGATTACCATGGCACGCTGTCCATTTACACCAGTCGTTCTGGCATATGGATCACAGGCTTCTTTTGTTGAACCATCGATTGTTGAACTGTATGTGTAGTAGGTTCCATTTAAGTCCCCATCCACTTTTGCAACCCATGTTCCATTCTTATCGGCATTCATCTCAATGCTTTCTTTCGGCTCTTTATCGTCCGGATCTCCTGTCTCGTATAAATTAAGCATAACTTTCTCAGAAGTAGGTGCCCACACCCTGAATGTTGTGCTGTCCTTACTCCATGTAGCACCAAGATCATCCCCATCATATGTATACTCATCTTCAAATTCTTTTGTTGAATATATGATTGGCATTCTGATATCACTTACGGCACCATCATATGTAATCTGGTAACTCTTTGAATTGTCGAGTTCCTCTTTCAGAGTAAGTGTATAGGTAGAATCATCTCCCTCTTTTACATCTGCTATCTGAATTTCCCCATCTTTACCTTCTACCTTAAAGGCATTTTTAAGTTCTCCTTCAATATCACCAGTCATTGTGGCTGTGATCGTCTTATCCCCATTGTACTTTGCAGTATTAAGCTTTATTCCCCTTACTGCATCATCGCCGTATTCCTTTGTATACCCCTCAACACCTGATTCGACTTTAACAATCACGGTTCCTGATACCATTTCTGATATATCAATGAACTGATCCTCTTCATAATCCTTCGCCCAATCCTGTGTTCTTACAACAAATCCTACGGAAGTCACACCGGCTGAAATTTCAATTCTGGCAACTGCATCACCATCCTTAGCCTCTAAAGGATAGTCATTTCCTTCCTGTCCCTCGGCCCACATCCATACAGACCATGGATCATAATCACCATCTGCCCTGTGATAATGAAATTCTATCACAGGTCCTCCATCCGCTTTGACCGGTACTGTATCCAGTATTACCGTACTGATTGTCATGATAAGCATAAGCATTGCCATCCCCAATGCGCTTATACGTTTTCTTGTCATTTGCTTTTCTCCCTTCATTACGAAATTTTACGAAATTTCTTTTTGTATAAATTAGCATATATTTTTATATTTTTCAAGTCTAAATTGTATATTTTTGAGAAAAACCATTATTTTTTACCATAACACGGTTATTTACTGTCTTGAAATCTGGAGCATCCCTGCCTGTAACCATAAATATAAAAACGAGCAACAAAACCGGATTTCCACCAGTCTGCTACTCGTTTGAATATTATAATATTTTCTTTTCCGATGCCATTGCAACAGTTATCCGGCAAATGACAGGAGCGTAATGCTATACTTTATTTTCCAGACCGGCTGAATTCTTTTGCATATGATATCTCCGTTTTTCCTCATACATTTTCTCATCCATATGCATTAAAAAAGTTTCCGCATCATCTTCTGTCCCAAATTCCGTGTATCCCATGGAAACACTTAAACGAAACGGTTCTATCCCGGATTCATTAAACCGGGACAGATTATGGTTAATCTCCTCCATTGTCGCTAAGACACGCTCCGTATCAACACCTGACAGCAGCACAATAAACTCATCTCCCGCATACCGGATTGCCATACCAGCATCCGGTATGGATCTGATGAGTATATTTCCCAACGTACAAATAGCCTTATCACCCGTACTATGACCTAAATTGTCATTAATACACTTGAAATCGTTTACATCCATCATGATTCCATATAAGGATTTCTGGCTTGCAATTTTCTTTTCCGCAAGCACCGCATTAAAATATCTCCGGTTGTATAATCCGGAAAGCTCATCCATATACAAACTCTCTGCGTATGACTGCATCTGTACAAATATCAATGCGACCGCAACCAGCACCCATGATGATGTAATTCCATAAAAAAGGAACTGGATAACTACACCTGCAAAACAAGGTCCAACGAAATAGATCACCGGGAAAAAATTCAGGTTAACCCCTTGTTTTTTGGAATGATACACCAGATAGATACTGTAAGCAAAATATATGACAAGCGAAATATATCCCACATGAAGGCTCTCTCTGTTCTTTCGTCTGCAAAACAAAAGGAACCACATCATTAACACGGTCAATCCGTTTGCCATTAATATTTCTTCTAAAACGATGATTGTTATCCCCTCCATCATTCACGGTATGAACTCATTTTTACTAAAATGAGCTCTATCATTATACCAAATTAAAACCGGTTTTTGTCTTTTTCGACATGAACTACAGTTTTTTTAACGTGAACGATGATTTTTTATGTTTCATCATTTTTCACAGCCTACTGCAACTGTGAAAAACCCACGGCTTACAAAGTTAACGGTCTTTGTATCGGAATCATAATAAGATCCCGGTATCTTAACTGCTGCACCGTATTTATCAATTTTATATGCAAAAATCTTTTTGTCTTTTTCCTTTTTCGAAGCATTATAGGAAACAGCGACCCTGATCCGTCCCTTTTTCAGGACAGACGACTGCTTTTTCTTGATTCCTGTGACGGAAAAATCATAAACCGGACGTTTTCCAATAATTTTCCCCGCCCTGGCAGAAAGATTTTTCTTGTCAGCCTGTTTCATTTTGATAACCACAGCTGTATTCATCTCTTTCTTTAATTCTTTTAATGCCTTCGAATCAAAGGTAAGATTTACATTGCCACCATTGACCTTCAATTCTTTTACATTCTTTTTGACAAGTAAATTTACCGCCTGCCCGTCCATTTCAAGATGCAGATTCTTCCAGTTTTTAGCTTTTCCTGTATCAAAAGTTATTTCAACAGACAGGTCTTTTATCCTGCCACCCTGTTCTTTTTCTGCCTTTGTAATTTCTTTTTTCAAAACTGCTGCAATATTCTTCACTTTGACCGTATTATTTTTAACTGCAGTTTTTGCTTTGACATTAATATCCTTAACAGAAACGGACGTATCTGCTGCGGGTGGCGGTGTCACATTCCCCGGTTCTTCTTTTGCATGATCCGGTGCCGGTAATGTGCCGGAATCCGGTGAAACATTGCCAGATGATCCGTCCGTGCTTCCACCGGCATTTTCACCGGAGCCTCCGCCGGAGCTGCCTCCGGAACTTCCACCCGAACTGCCGCCAGAACCTCCACTTGAACCGCCTCCGGATATTCCGCCGGAACCGCCACTTGAACTGCCTCCGGAACTTCCACCGGAACTTCCACCAGAACCGCCCCCGGTCTGGGAATGATCCGCCGTTACACGGACCTGACAATCTGCCTTACTTCCTGTATAGTTGCCATTCCCATTATAACATGCGGTGAACGTATATGTTTTCGTTTCATTCGGAAGCGTTGCCATCCAGTGATCCGTTCCCTTTTCTTCGAGTGCAATTCCGGAAACATCACAGGTTACTTTTATCCCGGCATCTTCCGGAATCCCCTGTCTGCAAAGCTGTAATTCTACTGTCCCCGCACCTTTGACCGTATCGGTTTTTGCAGTCAGCTGCATACTGGTGGAAGCCTTTTCGATTTCCAGAACAGCCTCCCCGTATGTTGGAATAAAAGATGCCTTTTCCGCTTTAAAATAAATCTTATACTGGCCTGCTTCTGTGTAAAATGGCATCTCCGTTTGTGTATACGATCCGTTTTCTGTCAAACTGTAACTGATTTGTACACCATCTTCCTGTTTGATATCAAATGTATGGGGTTTTCCATCATAAGTTACGCGGACAGGTACGGTTTGTATTTCCGGCATCTCACTGTTTTTCCGGTAATAATAAGTGATCTCCTGGCGATCCTCTGTGATGTTTATTTCTCCCTGATTTGCACTGTTTCCTACACATGTATATCCATATAAATCCGGACTTCTTAACGTATACGCAGAATTCTTTGGTACATATACTGTCGCGGGTGCCGTATCAGGCACTGTTGTTTCGGTCCCGTCTTCGTTTTGCAGCATATAACGAATGGTTACGGTACTCCACGCCTGTCCTGCCGTCTGATTGTCAGCCAGAATTTTCCCAGTGTCCTCATCTATGATCTTTCCTTCCAGTCTGTCCCCGGAAACCAGACCAGTTACCGCAGGAAGTGTAACAGAAAGGGACTCTCTGGCAGCATCCGGATCATACCAGTTACTGTGTGGTGGAACGGTATATGTTTCTTCTTTTTCATATTTGACTGTATGGTCTGCTCCAATAATGCGGAAAGTAATCTTCAAATGCTGTTTGGCATCCACTATATTTTGTACGACTGTACGGAATTCCAGATCCTTTCCATTTGCTTTTGTGATATTTGTCTCATCGATCCGGTATTGGTCACTATCCCTGTCAAGTGTTCCTGTCCTGCTATGCGGAATTGTAATTTCAGGATCGCACACATAAACAGATGCCTGCCTGCTGACATAATCACGGTTATTTAATCTCCGCGCCAGTTCCATTTTACACACTTCACAGAAAGGATTCCCAAGATCCCGCATCATGCAGACGCGGCTCGGTGCAAATACCGTTTCTGTTCCTGCTGCCGTTATTCCGATTCCACGGAACCCAAGCATCTTATGCCATTTAATCTTATCCGGATCCGATGTGTCGGAAATATTTTCTCCCTGCATCTTTTTATCATATTCATCGCCTAATCTTCCGATGCTGTGGGAAATTTCATGGGTCATGACATCCCCCTGCTCATTCTCATCCGAATTTGCCGAAAAAGAAAAGAGTGCATTGGAAGAAGAACCAATATTCGCAGTCGTATTACAAATGATATGGATGGTTCCAACGGCTGCACCGGTATCCAGATATCTGCTCTCCAGCTCTGCCCTCAGTGCCCTGGCTTTATCTTCCCCGTCCTTTGCAAAATAGCAGGATTTCCCGAATGCCTGCACATGAAAATATGTGTCCGGGTTCGACTCCCCATACATCACGCCCACACCAGTTTCATTGGATACCGTCTGTACTGCATAAATATTGATCCTGTCGGAATACTCTTTATAAGGGGACCACTTTAGCAGCCCCTGTGCTTTTGCCGTTGCATCCTTCAAAAATTGTTCCTGTTGTTCCCGGGTATAGCCCTCACCCATGATAACAATCACAAAATTTTCCTTATCATCACCTGTCTTGTGAATGGCATAAACGGAAGCTGCCGTTGTCTGGTCTGCCGCTGTCTGGTCTGCCATCACAGGATATGGAAACACTAGGGAAAGCAATAATATCAGGCTAAGTACGATTGCCCCAAACCGTTTTCCATCCTTCTTTTTTACATTCGTCATATCATCCTCCGTACTTTACATTACCAGAAATACTGGTGCTTTCCCTCTTCTTCCCACAGACAAACTCCCGGGAAACCATCTGCCGTAAGGCTTCTTAAAGCACGATTACCGCAGCATCAAACCCCTCTACATTTCCATCAAAGGTGTTTTCGGTAAGCAGATTGTACTTCTGCGTGTACTCATTAAATTTTTTTGCACTGCTGCTGCAGTTAAAAATCATGGCAATGGTCTCCTCGCCATTTTTTCTGATCAGGACAACTGTCCCTTCCTCATCTTCTGTGACGCTCCCAGCCAGTTCGCCTTCTACAATGCATGCATGGCTTTTCCGGACCTGAATCAGCCGCTTGTACCATTCATACATCTCTTTGTCCTGGTATTCTTCATCCCAGTACATGCCCCGTCTGCAGTCCGGATCGTTTGCTCCCGGCATCGCATACTCATCTCCATAATAAATCATCGGCATTCCCGGCAGTAACAACTGAAAAGCGGCTGCCAGATGCTGCTTTTTCTTATTGTCGTTACACAGATGTAAAAATCTTGCGGTATCATGGCTGTCGATCAGATTCCACATAAGGGGATAGCAGTTTTTGTGTAAGCGTCCCTTCAAATATCCAAGATTTTGTACGAACTGGCTGACCGTAATCTTTTCGTCTGCAAGCAGATCGATCAGGTTCAGGTAAAATGGATAATTCATGACTGTATCCCATTCATCGCCCTCAAGGAAATCTCCTGCATAATGCCAGATTTCCCCAATGATCAGCATATCTTTCTTCACAGCCTTTACTGCCTTTCTGAAATTCTTCCAGAAGAAATGGCTGATTTCGTCTCCTACATCCAGTCTCCATCCGTCAATATCACATTCCTTAATCCAGTAGCATGCAACATCCGTAATGTATTTTTCAACTTCAGGATTTTTCAGGTTTAACTTTGGCATTCCGCCATAATAACCAAAACATTTGAAGTTTGGGATCTCTCCCCATTCGCTTTTAAGCGGGAATCCATCAATAAAATACCAGTCCCGGTATTTGGATTTTTCACCATTTTCCAGGATATCCGCAAACGCAAAAAATTCTCTTCCCGTATGATTGTATACCGCATCCAGGACTACCTTCATACCACGCTCATGCGCTTTTTGTACCAGCTCTTTGAGATCCTCTGTTGTTCCAAAGGACGGGTCTATCTGGTAGTAATCCGTGGTATCATACTTATGGCACGAATTTGATTGAAAGATAGGTGTCATATACAGCACATCGATTCCCAGATTCTGAATTTCATCCATATGTTCGATGATTCCCCTGAGATTTCCATGCAGATCATCCATAGGCGTAATCGGTGCTTTATACCACAGTTCTTTGTCTACCGGCTCCGTTGCTGCAAAACGGGATGGGAAAATCTGATACACGACCTTGTTTGCTGCCCACTCCGGCACCTCAAACATCTCTTCCTCCCGGAGGTTCTGCGGACAGTCAAACATTCTGTCCCTGTTTGTAATGCATTCCTTATCAAACTCATAATTTCCATAATATACCTTTTCTCCCTGCGTGTCCGTAAATTCGAAAAAGTAACGCAGACAGATCAAATGCATCTTTATCTGTGCTTCATAATAATCATGAAACTGTGAGACAGCAACCTTCTTCATCGGAACTGTCTTTCTGGTATCCTTACGCTCCATAGGTATATACTTGTCCTCATAGTGAAGGATTACCTCCTTCATATCATCCTTTTTTACCTGCACGCGTATCACGAATAAATCCTTATCAACCGCATAGCTAAACCTTTTATCCATATCATGAAAAATTGCTGAATATTCCATAAAATTTCCCCTTTACACTTGTTGTTTTCCTGTATTTTAACTTACTTTTTTCAACAATTCTAGCACTATATCCACGATATTTTTAACTTTTTCTACTTTTATGCTTTTTTGCGATGATATTACTATTCATATAATTTAAAATGTGCGTTATCAGTTTAAAACCAATAACGCACATTTCCTCATTGCATCCTTTTCCCGCATTTATATATGTCACAAGTCAAATTATAGTTCCTACCTGCGACAACTTTATATGTAAATTCAACATCAATAATTTTTTGCACCGTTTTTAATTTCTATTTTCTGCAACTTTAAATTTCTTGATCATTTCACGCAGATTTTCCGCTTCACTGCTCATCTCCTGACTGGCTGCTGCACATTCTTCAGATGTTGCCGAATTCGTCTGTACGACATCATTGATCTGTTCAATTCCATCATTAATCTGTTGGATTTCTGTTGTCTGTGTCTCTAACGTTTCTGCAATATTTGTGACTTCTTTTGTAATGATCTGGGAATTCTCAGCGACCTCCTGCAATTGTGATGCCGTCTGCCCTGCAATCACCATACCTTTTTCCACGGCTTTCACAGAGGTTTCAATCAATGTTGCGGATTCCTTTGCTGCCTGGGCACTCTGGTCTGCCAGCACATTGACCTGATTCGCTACCACTGCAAATCCCTTTCCTGCCTCCCCTGCTCTTGCAGCCTCAATGGAAGCATTCAATGCAAGCAGATTCGTCTGGGACGCAATTTCATTGATTGTTGCAATGATCTTGTCAATCTCTTTTGATGCCCCGTTGATCTCATTCATGGAATCAACCATATCCCTCATTTTACCATTGCTTTCCAGAATGGCATTTCCAAGTTCGTCTACTCTTCCACTGATTTCTTTTGCGGATTGTGAATTTTTTCCTACCTGTTCAGAAACACCTGCGACTGTTGCGGTCAGTTCTTCTACAACTGCTGCCTGATTTGTTGCTCCATCCGCAAGGTCATTGGAACTTGATGCTACCTGATCTGCGGCACCCGAAACTTCATCTGAAACATGTTGGATTCCCTTTATTGTCTCTGCCATGCTTTCTTCAAACAACATAAAGGAGTTTAGAATTCCAACGAAATCCCCTTTCCACTCTACTTCCGGCTGCACATCAAAATTTCCTTCTGCAAACATCTTCATTGAACGTCCAATATCATCTACATAGCTTCCCAGAATGCGGATGGATTTGCGCATATTGTGTGCCAGTATTCCAATCTCATCATCTGAATGGTAGTCCAGCGTGCTGTGGAGGTTTCCATCTGTTAATTCCTGTGCAACGGCTTCCACTTCACGTAATGGTACTAAAATTGACTCAAGTACTTTTTTGCCTGTTTTTATTGCCAGTTTCCATGCCAAAACCAGACAAATAATAATACACACAATTCCTGCCACTGCAGAAATAACCGTAATTCTGACTGCCTGGCTGCTTACCTCATCGGTCATTTCATCTAATCTTGTTGCAATTTTTACGGCTTTATTTAATGCCGGGGTACAATCATTCAGAATTGAATCAACTGCCTTATCCTTGTCACCGCTTTTGATTTCTTTCATGATGGAATAACCAATGTTTCCCCAGTCTGTAAGGGCAGATGCGTATTCTTCACAATCCGCATCCGGAATAACTCCGGAGTTCTTTAAATTTTTCAGTTGGGTATTAACTTCTGCAAGCAGTCTTTCTACCGTCTGCTCATAACCGTCATAAGAGGATGTATCATTATTTAATGCCATTTCCCTGATATTTCTCGCTGATGAGTTAACATTTATCCTGCAGATTTTCACCGCCCGGTCTGCAACAGTAACATTTTGTACATAATGCATCGTATTGGCAAATAGCATACCTATAACCACAATAGAAAACAGACCTGAGACTAGCATCATAATAATGACTTTTCTGTAGCCATAGTTTATCCTTTCCTTCAGATGTAAATTTTCCAAGTTCTTTTTCATCATATTTTTCTTTGACGGCATAGTTTGCTATTTCCTTTCTCTTTTATTCGCTTCTGATATATCAAATTTTTTTCTCAAAGTCAATAAATTTCGGGAACAATTTTATTATTCTATTTTTCACACAAAATGTTGTACCCATCCACCCCGAAAAATACAGCACTTTTACCAATTTTTTCTACAGTTACCTCTCCGATCGAACGTGATGTAATCTGGAATGTCGTGCCGGTGGTTCCCTCGTAAGAGTCATACTAGTACATAACTGAAAATACTATTGTCTGAAACACACTCTGTTTTCATATATGGCATCAGGTTCTTCCAAAACATTCTCTAATTGTCTTTGAAATATCTGAATCAATAAAACCTTTATGTGCCATGTCATCAAGGATATCACATGTTTTTTCATGGGACAATCCCTTTTTATAAGGTCTGTCTTCCGTAAGAGCCTGATAAATATCAACACATGCCATCATACGTTCCGGTTCATTTAATTCAGCAGCAGTTTTTCCAAAAGGATACCCTTTTCCATTTAATTTTTCATGATGGAAAGCCGCCCAATCTCGTATTTCTTCAAAATCATTAACCTCCGATAATATAAGGTATGTATAACCAGCATGATTTTTCATTGTAGAAAATTCATCATCCGTAAGCTTATCCGGTTTTTCCAGAATTTCATTGCCTACCGCCATTTTTCCTATATCATGCAGTGCACCAGCCAAATACATTTTCTGTACCGTGATTGAATCATATCCCATATATTTGGCAAGCAGGGAGGCTTTTTCAGCTACTCCTATAGAATGCCTGCTTGTAAAAGAAGATTTATAATCTATAATCTTTGCAAAGAAATCCGCAACATTTTTACACATTTCCCAATCAAAAACCATTTTTTCTCTTGGAATAATTTCCCATAGCTTCGTTTCAAAAGAATCATCACTTAAACACATATAGGATTCTTTTGTGAATACATGAAGAAAAGCATTAACACATTCTGAATCAAATAGACTATCCTTTTTTTGGGAAAGATACTGACATATAAAATCCCATCTATTATCATCAGATTTAATACTATTTCCTATGATATCAACGGTATCTGCAAGATGAATAATTCTTGCAGGCAATGGGGTTTCATTCCACTTTTTTTGAAAAGGACCAGTTCCATCGGCATGTTCATGATGATACAAAATCACATTTGAGACATCTGTTTTAAAAGGAAGTTTAGTAATATTTTTTTCACCATAAATACAATGAAGATTCGTTTTTCTTACGGACAAATCTTTTTTAATGTCAATAACATAATTCCTTTCCAGCTCTTCCGTAATATATTGTGTCAAAGCATTATCATGCAGTAAGGCACACATAGCTAAATCTTGTAACGCATCACCTTGAATTGCCAGATATTCAGCCATGCATACACTTATATAAGCCACTCTTTTTCCATGCTTGTTTTTGATTTTTACCAACTCTGCTTCTATACAGTCCAAAGCATAGGAACAGGCTCCTGCAAGTCCGACAATATCTATTCTTAGTTCTTCTTTCATTGGTATAATCCTATCATAATACATTTATGCTTCTGAGAACTGGTCTTTTCCTACAAAGCATAACGGACATTCAAAATCTTCTGGAATATCCTCCCACTTTGTACCAGGTGCAATACCACCTTCTGGATAGCCCTTCTCCTCATCGTATTCCCATCCGCAAACATCACATACGTATTTCATTCGTTGTTCCTCCTTGTAAATATATTAATACACAGCCTATATTACTGTTATATTTGTGTTGTTCTTTAACCTTAATATGTATAAATGCTTTTAGCATTTCCATAATCCATGCAGGTTACAATATGCATATACTTCTTCTACCTGTTCACCATCGCAAAGACAAAAATCTGCTACCGGCTCCTGCCCTGGATTTAACTGTTTTCTGTATATTCCCTGATTGGTATTTAATGTAATCCACTCAATGAAATGTTCTTCAAGCATTGGATGTTTTGTCTCTCCGACCACGACATGAACATGACTGCCTTCTATCGTATATACAGGTACATGCTTCTCGACAGCAGCATCTGTCACTCCGGCTTTTAATTCCTGCATAGGTTCTCCGCAACAAATTACAGGTACACCCTTATCCTTTACCTTTTCAACAATGTTTCCACAATGCTTACAAATATAATACCTTACTTCCATGACTTTTTCTCCTTCCATGTGTAAAATTTATAATTCAATTGTCTCCATAATCTTTTTCAATGAATCTGCAGATTCCTTAAGCTTTAACGCTTCCTCGCCACTTAAATTAATAGGTATATCAGACTCAATACCATCTGCACCTACAATAGCTGGCATACTTAACGATACTCCGTCAATGTCATATACTCCATGAATCATGTGTGATACAGGAAGTATTGATTTTTCATCTCTCATAATCACTTCGCAGATTCTTTTTACAGACATTGCAATTCCATAATATGTAGCGTGCTTTTTGTTTATAATCTCATAAGCACTGTTCTTGACTGCTGTAGCTATTTCTGCCGTGTTTTCCTTGTGCTTGTAATGTCCACGCATTTCACACATTTCACTTAATGGAACACCAGATACATTGGCTGATGACCATGCTACAACTTCGCTGTCTCCATGCTCACCTACTATAAATGCATGAACACTCCTGCTGTCCACAGATAAATGCTCACCAAGCTTATATCTTAATCTGGCACTATCTAACACAGTACCCGATCCAATAACCCTGTTTTCTGGAAGTCCTGATAACTTTATGGCTACCTGAGTCAGGATATCTACCGGATTCGCAACTACAAGCATGATACCTGCAAAATTTCTCTTTGCTATTTCAGGAATGATTGACTTAAATATTGCTACATTTTTATTTACGAGATCAAGCCTTGTCTCTCCCGGTTTCTGTCCCGCTCCGGCAGATATGACAACAATTGCAGCATCAGCCACATCATCATAATCTCCGGCATATATTTTCATCGGACTCGCAAATGGAATACCATGACTGATATCCATCGCTTCTCCTTCTGCCTTGTTCTTATCTGCATCGATAAGGACAATCTCTGTAAACAAGCCACTCTGCATCAGAGCAAATACCGATGCAGAACCAACAAAGCCACAGCCTATCATTACTGCTTTTTTTGAATTAATCACTTTCTTCTTCGTAATAATCTCATCTCCTTAATAATTCTCTTCATGTACTTCAAAATAGCTCTGTGGATGATTACATACCGGACATACTTCAGGCGCCTTAGTTCCTACCACAATATGTCCGCAGTTACGGCATTCCCATACCTTAACTTCGCTC
>OHDD01000474.1_pt1 | contig 22469 bp, 18 predicted proteins | sample 1566941 | NCBI WGS metagenome assembly OHDD01 (sample SAMEA3879580, study PRJEB24766) | human gut metagenome | biome: human-associated habitat; feature: feces | place: USA | collected 1985/1987 | reverse complement strand
ATAGATTGATACTGTCTATCATCATCTAAATCTAAAAATGGTACATCGGCCTTTCTATTATCAATATCCCCACAATAGATTATTCTTTTTTCCTTAAAAGCAGTCCCAACCAAAGAACCCTTATCTAAACGCAATTTATCTATTGTTCCAGGTGAATGTTTAGTTGATACTAAAATTTTACACTGTCCTTTATCATCTTGTAAAAAGATACTTGTATTCATTTTTGCATTCTTTGAAAAAACATCATCCCGAAAAATATATTCTATCTCTGCGATTAGAGCTTGTAGTTCTATATTTTCATATTTCTTTCTATTTTTTAAAGAATAAAGTATTTTTCTATTAACTGAAGCTGTATTTATGTAATATTCGCACTTATTCTTTAGTAATTCTATTTCTTGCTCTAAGCTATCAATTTCTTGATTTATATCATCTCTTTCACGTTCCACATCATTTATTCTATTATTTAAAGAAGCTATTGATTCTAGTAGTTCATCTTTTTCTTTTTTCAGACTATCAATTCCTAAATTTTCAATCTGTTTATCGAAATACTCTTCTTGAACCCTTAGTTTTCTTCTTAGACCAATAATAATTACAATAAAAATAGATATAATTACTGCAAATATTATTCCAATAGTTAAAAATATTTTATTTTTTTGAAAAGCATACCATATTCCATTCGCAATCATTTGGATTGTGAAGACACCTATGCCGCTAAAAACATCTGTCTTTTTTATATCCATCATTTTCTCCTTACGTAATATTTACTAGAAATTTGCTAATGCAATAATATCATCTGAAAATGCCTCAACGCATCCTCAATCGCCTTTTCCTTCTCCTTTGGGCATTTTGGCTGTCTTGCATCCTCCGATTTTGAAAGATTATAATTCTCCCTCTTCTCCAATCCATGCTTATCTTTTACCTGCGCAATATACAGATTAGATACCTTAAGTCCTGTCTCCTCCAACACATATTTCTTAATTTCCTCATACGTAGCCTTACTCTCAGCAGAAGTAATATCCATCTCATCCATATCAAGTTTCACATTCACATGATGCTTCGCTTCATGAAGTTTGGACAATAAGCATACCGTTTCCACATGTTTCGTAAACGGAAAAAGATCAAACGGTGTACACTCTTTCATCCGGTATCCATGCTTTGTCAGATACTTCAGATCCCGCACCAGCGTTTCCGGACCACAGGATACATACACGACTTTATCCGGAGCCAGTCGCACTACAGAGGAAAGAAACGCCTCATCGCTTCCCGTACGCGGCGGATCCATAATGACCACATCCGCATGTTCTCCTTTTTCTGCCATCTCTACCATAAATTGTCCGGCATCTTCATTATAAAAAGTAACATTGTGAATATGATTGCGCTTTGCATTGGAGATAGCATCCTTTATCGCATCACGGTTTAACTCCACTCCGATCACATGCTTTGCGCGGCTGCTGGCAATCAGCCCGATCGTGCCCGTACCGCAGTACGCATCGATCACAGTTTCTTTTCCCGTCAGTTTGGCACAGGAAATGGCCTTCCGGTAGAGTTTTTCCGTCTGCTGCGGATTTACCTGATAAAATGAAGTCGGTGAAATACGAAATGTGCATCCGCACAGTTCATCCTCAATAAATCCTTTTCCATAAACCGTAATATTGCGCTCCCCGAGCACCATGCTGGTCTTGCGGTCATTGACATTGATCACTACTGTACTGATCTCCGGGAACTTCTTCCGCAGTGCCTTGACAAAATTATTTTTGGAAGGAAGAATCGGAGATACCAGTACAAGCACCACCATAATCTGTCCGCTGTGATAGCCCTTTCGCACCAGCACATGACGCAGCAGCCCATATCCGGTATCCTCATCATATGCACGAATCCGGAAAGAACGCATCATATTTTTGATTTCACGGATAATGGCATCCGCCTGTGCATCCTCGATCTGGCACTGCTCTACATCCACGATGTCATGCGAATGTTTCTCATATACGCCTGCCACAATATGTCCGCGTTTATTGCAGGAAAAAGCCGCCTGTACTTTATGCCGATAGTGGTATGGATCGTCCATCCCGATGATTGGATTGATCTTTCCAAACGGTTCCATGAGTTTGCGCATGTAACTCTGCTTTTTGGAAAGCTGCTGACTGTACAAAATTCCCTGATAGTCACACCCTCCGCATCTTTTTGCGTAAATGCAGTGTTCACCTGTTTTTTTTATCTGGCTTATGTTCGGTTTTCTATCCGTTTCTCTTCCCCTGTTCCTCTCTTTTTTCATCTTCTGTCCCGTTGTTTTTTTCTGTCCTATTTGCATATTTTCCAACTTCCTGTACTTGATTTTTAAAGTTCTTTCTCGTAGCACCACCAGTCCTCGTCAAATAAATCGCTCTCTCCCACTACGTCAAAATGCAGTTTTTCATAAGAACGGAGCGCTTTTTTATTTGTTTTACACACGAGAAAATGTACACTCCTTTTTCCCTGTTTTTTCAATTCTTCCATGCCATACTGCAGAAGCCGCCGGGCAATTCCCTGATTCTGCATATCGGTGCGTACCCCGAGTCTGGAAAGCTCCGCAGACGGCTGCAGTGTTTTGGACCAGCAGGTGAGTGCTTCCACCTGCGGATCTTCATCCACTGTGATCGTGCCAATGATTTCTCCATCTTCATTTTCCATACAAAAAAGAGCATTTCTTTTCATATCATAATCAAATTCCTGTTCTCCCGGATACCCGTTGCCCCATGCGCAGTATGGAGTACCGATCAGCGACTGATACAGCGCAAGAATTTCTTCCTTATCGTCCTGCTTAGCTTTTCGAAACTTCATTTTTCCTCTTTTCATCCTTCGCTTTCGATTTTCTTTCTCAACTATGCCATAATGCTCTCTAAAATGCAAGTATACTGCCCTTTTCATTTTTTTACCCAAAACACCCCGGCAGCCGTTTTTATAACGGATACCGGGGTGTCTGTTTTCTATAGCCGGGTGTACTTATACCTGAATACGATCTGCAATCTCATTTCCCATGGCAAACCGTTCTCCATTGGCACCGATGATCAGTCCATTGGATAATTTCTGAATCACCTGTACGCTGCCACCTTCTTCTACATGATGGCGGTGCAGGAATTCTACAACTTCCGGTAATCCGAATAACCACTGAATGGTATAATTTTCACCAACTTTTGCTTTTGATAATGCCTGCATAATGCTCCCTCCTTCTATAGCTCCTCCATTCGGTTACCACTATTATATGGAGTTTATACCCGGTTAGTCAATCGAGAGCTTTCTCCTTTTATTATAACCGAAATAAGTCATCACTGATCTGAAAAACTGTTCATTTGTTCCAGTTTTTCCCTTTAAGATATGTTATATTATGCGTAGAAAAAGGGAAAGCCAGAGAAGCGGCTTACCCGAATATATTAAATAACTGTTTTATCAACAGCCGTCATTATTCGCAGTAATGGCGGCTATTTTCGTTTTCCCTTGAAAATCGTGTAGTACAATCCAACAAGGGCGCAAATGAACTAAGAGGATTTGCTTATTTCGAGATATTTTTCTATAAAAGTGTGTCAAAAGGTGTGTCAGTCTTTTATTTCATATCAGAGAATTGTTCCGGAACCCCTATAAATAAGCATTCTTCGGATTATTTCTCATCAACAACCTGGAAGATAAAAAATTTAAGATAATAGCTTTCCGGCACATTCGCAGAATTTGCCCACAAAATCGGATGATCCGGCGCCTGCGTACGGAATTCCACCTGACGCAGCCGTTTGTGTGCCGCCTTTGCAGCTTCCTTCACCGTCTTTGCCAGCAGTTCCTGTGTCATAAAATGGGAACAGGAACAGGTTGCCAGGTATCCACCGTCTTTTACCAGCTTTAACCCTTTCATATTGATCTCCCGATAACCTTTGATGGCATTCTTCGTGGCCTCACGGGATTTCGTAAATGCCGGCGGGTCGAGAATGACTACATCATACTTTTCTCCGGCTTCTGCCAGTTTCGGAAGCTCGTCCAGTACATTTGCACAGTGAAAATGTACCGTATCTTCCAGATGATTACGCACGGCATTGGCATTTGCCTGCTGCACCGCATATTCCGAAATATCAAGTCCCGTCACATCGGAAGCACCTGCGATTCCTGCATTCAGTGCAAACGTTCCCATATGTGTAAAACAGTCCAAAACTCTCTTTCCTTTACAGATCCGCTGCATTGCCAGCCGGTTATACTTCTGGTCCAGGAAAAAGCCCGTCTTCTGACCATTTACCACATCGACCAGATAGTGCACGCCATTTTCCGTAATCTCCACCTCTGTATCAAATGTTTCCCCAATAAATCCTTTCACCTTCGGAAGTCCTTCTTTCCTGCGCTCATTGGCGTCACTTCTCTCATAGACTCCACGGATAGAAATACCGTCCTCTTTCAGTACCCCTTTTAATAATGAAACAATTGTTTCCTTGAACTGCTCCATACCGAGTGCCAGACATTCCACCACCAGCACATCCTCATACTTGTCAACCACCAGTCCCGGCAAAAAATCCGCTTCCCCGAAAATCACACGACAGGAAGATGTATCCACCGTTGTCTTCCGGTATTCCCAGGCATTCTTTACTCGCATACGAAGAAAATTCTCGTTAATCTCCTGATCCGCATGACGGGTCAGCATGCGGATACGGATCTTCGAATTCTGATTGATAAATCCCTTTCCCATCGGATATCCGTCAAAATCATGTACCGTCACCACATCTCCATTGGTAAATGTCCCCACAATCGTATCAATCTCATTATCAAAAATCCATGCGCCACCCGCCTTGATCGTGCGGCCTTCTCCCTTTTTTAAAGTAACAATTGTATGATTCTCCATCTTTTCTCTCTTTCTTCTCTATAATGAATTTTCTATTGTCATATTTTCAAAAACGTAAGATAGCTCAAAAACCTTTTTTCAAAGCTTAATTTACGTTTCAAATAACTTTCAGTCACTGTTTTTCTATTTGTGAATTTTCTGCAATTTAGAGTCTGTTAGAATTTTGTCATAAGTCAGCAATTCCCGTACATGGAAGTACGGGAAAGTTGGAATCGCACCCGGACGGTGCGTTTCCAACGGTTGCGTCCGGCTTAGGAACCCTGAATTCAAAATTCTTACAGCCTCTTAATTGCAAGAAACCTGAATAAATGGAAAAACAGTGGCTGAAAGTTTTATCATGTAATTTAAGTGTACCACAGAATAATTACGTTTTCCAGCACTCCCCATTGTTTTTGAAATCCATAAATGTTATAATGTTGTTAATAAATTAACGAAGTTGTTGCATTTCTGTTCACAACTTCACGCTAAGACATACAAGGAGGTCTTATACGAATGGATTTTTCAGAAGAATACAGACAGAAGCTCGTTTCAGCAGACGAAGCCGTAAAAGTAATCAAATCCGGTGACTGGGTAGACTATGGCTGGTGTACCAACACCGTAGATACACTGGACAAAGCACTTGCCAAGCGTACCGATGAACTGAAGGATATCAACCTGCGTGGCGGAATCCTCTTAAAACCGCTTGCCGTATTTGAGCGCGAAGACGCCGGCGAGCATTTTACATGGAATTCCTGGCATATGTCCGGAATCGAACGTCATATGATCGCACGTGGCTGTGCATTCTACAGTCCGATCCGTTATTCCGAGCTCCCTCGTTATTACCGTGAGCTGGATTGTCCGGATGATGTGGCAATGTTCCAGGTTGCTCCAATGGACAAGCATGGATACTTCAACTTCGGGCCAAGTGCTTCCCATCTTGGTGCAATGTGTGAGACAGCCAGACATATCATCGTAGAAGTCAACGAAAATATGCCGCGCTGCCTTGGCGGAACAGAAAACGGCATCCATATTTCCAAAGTTAATGCGATCGTAGAAGGCTCCAATCCTCCAATCGGAGAACTCGGTGCCGGCGGTCCTGCTACCGAAGTAGACCAGAAAGTTGCACAGCTGATCGTAGACCAGATTCCAAACGGTGCCTGCTTGCAGCTTGGTATCGGTGGTATGCCAAACGCAGTCGGTTCCCTGATCGCACAGTCCGACTTAAAGGATCTTGGTGTTCACACAGAAATGTATGTAGATGCATTCGTAGACATTGCCAAAGCCGGAAAGATTACCGGTGCCTGCAAAAACATTGACCGCTACCGTCAGGTATATGGTTTCGGTGCCGGAACCAAGAAGATGTATGATTATCTGGATGAAAATCCAGAACTGATGAGCGCACCTGTCAGTTACACCAACGATATCCGCTCCATCGCAGCACTGGACAACTTCATCTCCATCAACAACTGTGTAGATATCGACCTGTTCGGACAGATCAGTGCCGAGTCTTCCGGAACCAAACACATCAGTGGTGCCGGCGGACAGCTTGACTTCGTTCTCGGTGCTTATATGTCCAAAGGTGGAAAGAGCTTTATCTGCTGTTCTTCCACATTCACGGATAAGAAAGGTGTTATGCATTCCCGCATCCGCCCGACCCTGGCAGAAGGTTCTATTGTCACAGACACCCGTGCAAATACCCACTATGTCGTTACCGAATATGGCATGGTCAATGTAAAGGGATTATCTACCTGGCAGAAGGCAGAGGCTCTGATTTCCATTGCACATCCGGACTTCCGTGATGATCTGATCAAAGAGGCAGACCAGATGCACATCTGGAGACGTTCCAACCGATAAGAACACCGTTTGTTCACAATTTATTCATATTGCAAAAAAACCCCGTTTTTAACGGGGTTTTTTTATAAATTTTACCTCTTGTCTTTACTATCCTTTTTTAGTAATCTATAGTTCGAGTAAAGGAGAGGTAAAGATGAAGAAATTTTTTAGTATTATCAAAGAAAAACTATTCACCAGAGTTGAAAAACAACATTCCGAAGCTTACCTGCGTCGGATCTCATTTCTGAATAAATATTCCCTGCTGTTCCACATGTTGATATCCTGTGGGATCGTATTTATTGTGGAGGTTCTTTCCCGAAGGAGTTTTCTCTCGGCATGTTCCTTCGTTGGGATGCATACCGGTGCATTTTTTTATAATGCCTTTATTGTATTTGCATCCTTAAGCTTTGTTTATCTGTTCCGCAGACGTGCATTCTGGCGGATCATTATCAGCGGTTTCTGGGTGCTCCTTGGAATCATTAACGGATGCATCCTTTCAAACCGTGTAACACCGTTTGGCTTTACAGACCTTAAATGTATCAATGATCTGTTTGCCATGAACAATACCAACTATTTCACGGCAGAAGAGGCCACCATCGTAGTCATCGGGCTTTGTCTGTTCCTTCTGTTTTGTGTTGCGCTCTTCATTAAAGGACCGCGCTATCAGGGCAAGACCCATAAAATTGTTGTAGTAGGTGCCATTGTATCGGTACTGTTTGTCGGTCTTCCGGTTACAACCTCTGCTGCACAGAATGCCAATGTTGTTGCAAGTTACTTCTCCAACATTGCGCAGGGATATGAAAACTACGGTTTTATCTATGGATTCTCTTCGAGTGTGGTAGACCGTGGAATGAGCAAGCCGGATGACTACTCCGAGCAGAAAATTGCTTCGATTGAAAAAAATGTAAATGACACAAAAAAAGAAACAACTGTCACCAAAAAGAATGCACCAAATATTATCTGTATTCTTCTTGAATCATTCTGTGATCCGGATGAGATCAAGTTTTTGAATTATAATGAGGATCCGATTCCTACCTTCCACAATCTCGAGAAGAACTACACGAGTGGTTACCTGACAGTTCCGGTTGTTGGCGCAGGAACCGCAAACACTGAGTTTGAAGTTCTCTCCGGTATGAGTATGCAGTACTTCGGAACCGGTGAGTATCCGTATAAAACAATCCTGAAAAAGACAGACTGCGAGAGCACTGCTGCTGATCTGGCTTCCATCGGATATGGAACTCATGCCGTACATAACAATGGCGGTAACTTTTACAGCCGTGTCAATGCCTTTTCCATGATGGGATTTGATACTTTCACCAGCAAGGAACTGATGAACATTCAGAGTTATACGCCAAACGGAAGCTGGGCTACCGATGATATTCTTGTTCCTGAAACAATCAAAACCTTAGATTCCACTCCGAATCAGCCGGACTTTACCTACACCATTACCGTAGGTACACATGGTGATTATCCAAAGACTCCGGTTATCGCAAGTCCGGTATATACCGTCAGCGGTGTGGATGATGAAGAAAAGAAAAACCAGTGGACTTATTACGTCAACCAGTTAAATGAAGTAGATACATTCCTGAATGATCTGATTACAGAGCTCTCCAAGAGAGATGAAGATACCATCGTGGTAGCGTTCGGTGATCATCTTCCAACCATGGGTCTGGAAGACTCCGATATGAAATCCAGTGATATCTACAAGACAAAATATGTCACATGGAATAACATGGGATTAAAGAAGCAGGATGCAGATCTGTATGCATATCAGCTGATGGCAAACATTACGGATTCCACAGGTATTCATGAGGGAACCATCTTAAATTACCATCAGACCCAGATGAACAACACAGACCACACTGCATATCTGGACGGACTGGATAATCTGCAGTATGACATTCTTTACGGAAACCGTTACTGCTATGATGGCAAAGACAAATACCCTGCAACCGACATTGTAATGGGAATTGACGATGTAACGGTATCTGAGACATCGGATTCCATCGGCGGATCGGAAGTGTTTGTCTATGGAAACAACTTCACCAAGTGGAGTAAAGTATTTGTAAATGACGAGAAAGTCAATACAACCTTCAGCAATTCCGGTTGTCTGATTATTCCAAAAGACAGTGTCAAAGACGGTGATACCATTAAAGTGTGCCAGATGGGTTCCAACAGTACGATTTTCCGTGAATCCAACACGTACACATACAAAGATCCTGCTGTGGAAGAAACCGTTACGGGAACAGAGTCGGACAGCAATACCGAATCTACAGTTTCAGAAAGCCAGAAATAAGCAAAAAAGACCTGCCAGTGATTTTATTCACTGACAGGTCTTTTCTTGTCTTAAATTGTCTTCAGCGCATCCACAGCGATATCCAGATACGGATTTTCCATCTCATAGAATGCACCGGCATCCGCAGCTTTCGCATATGCCGGATCCAATGGCAGTTTGCCAAGAACTCTGGTTCCTTCTTTTGCGGCAACTTCGTCAATGTTGCTTTCTCCAAACAGTGCGATCTTCTTTCCACAATCCGGGCATTTCAGATAACTGAAATTTTCCACCAGTCCAAGTACCGGTATATGCATCATATTTGCCATATGGAAAGCTTTCTTTACGATCATCTGTACCAGTTCCTGTGGAGATGTAACAATAACGATACCGTCCACCGGAAGGGACTGGAACACGGTAAGCGGTACATCACCGGTTCCCGGTGGCATGTCCACAAACAGATAGTCCACATCGCCCCAGACAGCCTCATTCCAGAACTGTTTCACAGCCCCTGCAATCACAGGTCCTCTCCAGACAACCGGTGCCTCTTCATCTTCCATCAGAAGATTGATGGAAACGATTTTGATTCCTTCTTTTGTCTCATACGGATACATTCCTTTTTCGTCACCGACCAGCTGACCGTGTGCTCCAAACATCTTTGGAATGGACGGTCCGGTAATATCGGCATCCAGAATTCCCACTTTATATCCTGCTTTCGCCATCTGTACCGCCAGGGAAGAAGTAACAAATGATTTACCGACACCTCCCTTTCCGCTGACCACTCCAATCACATGTTTGATATTGGAATATGCATTCATCGCTTCGAGCATACTCTGCGGATTCTGAGAATTATGGGAACATCCCTCACAGCTTTCTTTGGAACAGGATGATGCTCCGCTGCAACTTGAATTTTCTGGCATAATGATAGCCTCCTTGTTAATTATTTAATGATTTATTTATATAGACTGCCCAGTCTTTGGAATGGGTAGTATATGAAATAAGCTTTTCCGATAATTTTATCTTTGCTGACATAGGTATGATCCCAATATCTGGCATCATAGGAATCATTCCGGTTGTCTCCAAGCACCAGATAACTGTCTTTGGGAACCTCAAACTCAAACGGTCCGGTTGCCTCTGTCCATGTCTCTTTCAGGTAATCCTCCTTCAAAGGAGTCTCAGAGTCATTGATATAGATTTTCGCATCCTCAATGGTAACCTTTTCTCCGGGCAGACCAATCACACGCTTGACGTATTTTTGCGTTTCGTCATCCGGGAACCGGAAAATCACGATATCTCCTCTCTTCGGTTCTGAAAACTGATACGCCAGCCGCAGCCCGAACAGGTCATCGCCCGGTTCAATGGTATGCTCCATCGATCCGGTCGGGACTGTTGCATTGATGATCACGTAATTCTTCAAAACCATCGCCAGCGCGAAGGCTGCCAGCAGAGTGACTACCCAGCTGAGCACTTCCCGCAGAGGCGAAGAAGCTTTCTCCTTTCCCTCGCCCTTTGGATCATTGTCCATCTTTATTTCTTCTGTTGACATTTCTTTTTTCTCTTCCATAATCACTCTACTCTCTTGGTGCAAACCACCAGTCAATAAAATCTTCCCTGCGGAAAACCAGTCCCACAAGTCCCAGATCCACACGTTCTTTCTGTGTCAGGGTCTGCGCAATAAATTCATTCACAGATACATCAAAATCGCCTTCCAGGCACCAGATACAGCTCACTGTCGGCACATTCTCCTGATTTTTCCAGTCATCTACGAACGAACCGCCGAAATCAACAATCTTATTCCAACGATGCTGCGTATTGATAACCCGCTGCTTGATATTCTCATAGATGACCTCCATCATCCGGTGAACTTTCGGGTGATACATCACAGGCTCAAGAATCCTTAAGAGTCGGTGCTTTGGATTGACACGCAGTTCCAGCGTTCCGTTTGCCGTATTCGTCACCATACAGAAAATCTCGTTATCCGGAAACGTTTCCGGCCGCAGATGATACTGATAACGATATGGTACCACACTTTTTATCATATGGAAATCTGCATCCATTTCTTCATATATAACCCCCGGACATTCACTGCTTATCACATAGTGCATGCTACCCTGATAAGGCGCCAGAAGCTGGCAGAACAGATCCCGGTTCTTTTCGAATACAATCAGCTGGTATTCTGCCAGAAAACGCCGGAAATCCATAATATGGTTCTGCCTGTAATATGTAAACAGCCCCTTGCTGATAAATGCAATCCTTATGCTTTTTCCGGTATAACCCTGAATAATTGTTGCAACCGGAAGTTCAATCTCTCTCCCTTTTAAATAAACTTCCACTGTGACAGCTTTGCCAAGCAGCTGCATCTCTTCTTCATACTCTGTCAGAACCGGCTGCTGTCCGCTGGCAATATACTGGTTCAGTCCCAGCGGATTGGATGCAAAATGTTCTACAATCCGTCTGCCGATCAGCCTGCGCAGCTCCGTCAGATTTTCATCATGCGCCACATCATCCCTTGCCAGCCGCAATGTCAGGAATTTTTTCCGTAAATGCAGATGATACGTCATATGCCTGAGCCACTCCGGTTTTAACCCCAGATCTTTCTTTTCATCGGTCACAAGAAACCCCTGCTGATACAGGCAGGATGTCCCGATCAGTCCCTGATGTTTGGAATTATAAATCCAGATACACCCCTCCATCAGTTCATCCATGATACGAATCGATATGATTCCAAGAATATCCGCGAACGGATTGTCCATGATATGATTCTGTTCCCGCAGCGTCACGCTTTTTTCATCAAAGGAAATCTGAATGGGAAATGGCTGATACAGCATATAGTGCTGTACTGCGTGCACCAGCCTCTGAAGGGACAGATTCTTTGCATATTTCGGCCGTAACACCAGCGTAATTCTGGTTCCGGACTGTTCGCGGTTGGAATTGATATATTCCATTGTTTCCGCCCCTTCTATCCATTTTGCGGTAACCGGTTCTAACGTCTGGCGATCCGTAACATTCCACGCGGTATTTACCGATTTGTCCTTTCTCGACTCAATCAACAGTGCCCGTGCAACCATAAAACCGGAAAGCATACCGACTCCAAACTGCGCCACCGGTTCATAGTGAAGCTGCTGTGTAGAAAAATCCTCGCTCTGATAAAAACTCACTCCGATTTTGGCGACATACTGCTCAATATCCCTGGCATTGATTCCGATTCCGTTATCCTCAAACACCAGACGCTGCGTTTCGGAATTATACTGAATGGAAATTTGAGGAGAATACGGATTTCGCATGGAATTTAAGGCTCTTGCCTCCTCCATCTCCAGAAACTCTGTTCCCCAGCTCCATTCCAACGCCGCCCTGGTATTGCATGCATCAATGGCATTTTGAAGAAACTCCCGGATATAGGCATCCGGATCTCCGTAAAACTGCGTACTTGCAAAGGTCGATATGATATTTTCCTGATCCATACCTACTTTGCACTGTTTCATAGCTGTTCCTCATTTAATAAAATTGCCTGAACCACAAACCGCTTGTCTGCCTGTCTGCTCACACAGGTTGATAAAGTCAGCAGATGACTGTCCACCGAAAGCTGGATTTTGTCCTTTACCTCCGGCGAATTCTTGGATTTTTTCACAATGCTTTCAAGATAACTTACACGTCCCTCTTTCGTTGAAAAGTCATTGGTGTGCAGAATATGTGCATCGTCCGTCTTATATGCCGCAAAAATCTCATACACGAGCACCTTTTCCTTTGTATACACATATATATACGGAAAATTGTTAAAAAATGTCTGGTCTTCATAGTTGTGGAGAGAAGCAAACATTGTGTCATTGCGCATATTGTGCCCATACACGACGGTATCAAAATCCGTAAACTCTTTACTGTTTGCCTTCTCTGTATAAATACATCCAGGATATCCCCTGGTACCATTCATATTGTAATTCAGATAATAGGAATCATCACTCGGATGCTGTAACACCGGATAATCCACCCCGGTTCCCGGAATGTAGATCCATGCGTAAATATCCGGATTGACTCCCTTTAATTTTTTCCAGTTTAAATTTTTCTGTGGAATTTCTATTCCTTTTTGTTCCAGTTCGCTGTCTTCGGTCTGCACTTCCTGTGCCACATTCTCCGTCTCAGTCTGCGTATCTGACGGAATATTGATCTGATTATCATTCACCTGATTCTGCAGATCATTTACCTGGGCAGAAAGCTTTTCATATTCTTTCTGTGCATTCTTCTGAACCATCCAGCTTCTTCCAAATATTATGAGTACCACGATCAATACAACTGCCAGAACAATGGTCAGAATTTTATAGATATTGATCGTTCTGTCGTTCTTTCTTTCCTGTCTTTTCATAAAATAGTTTTCTTTCTTTAAAATTGAGGCAGGGCGGCAGATTCCATTCCACCGCCCTCACGTGATGCCATGCATCACCTATCCATAGACCTACATGCTAAATAAAATTGTATCCAGTGAGATTAATTCTTACGTGCTTTTCTTCCGCATACAACAATACCTGCTGCCGCAAATACTGCAACGAACGGAAGTGCCGGAAGCGCTGCCCCGGTTTTTGGAGATGTCTTATAGGAAACAGATCCGGAAGCTGATGTTCCTTTCTGACTTCCTGCTCCACTTTTGCCATTGACACGGGCATAAGAACCCTTCGTGGAAGTGTTCCGTACGGAATTCTTTCCATCTGTATAACCATCTGTATAACCGTCGTCATAATCATCCTCGAAACTGTCCTCTCCATCGTCATAAGACTGTGGATAGTTTACTGTCACATTCTGATTTACACTAACCGGATTATACTGATTATTGGTCTGTGAGTTGTTCTGGTTGTTGTTGTTTGTCTGGCTGCTGCTGTTGGAATTGTCATTTACATTGGAATTTGTATTTGATCCCTGGGAATTTTCATCCTTTGACGGATCTGTTGTAACGGTAGGATTCACATTTGAACTGTACCTTACAACTATAACCGGTGAAAATGAATACAATGTAACCGTGACTTTGCCATTGGAAACGCTGTCCGGCTTTACCGTCTGCCAGCTTCCGCTTTTTAATTTATGTAATACATAAACATTGTCTCCAGCCTTAATTCCACTTGCACAAATCGTTACTTTGATTCCTTTGGATGTATTCGTTGCAGACGGAACACTGATATCAGACATGGCCATGACGGTTGCACTTCCGTTCTGTGCACTTGCCACAGCATTTGCCTGACGGTTTCCCTCGCGGTAAACATCTTTGTCCACACCCTTGGAAGAAACCGTGATAAGCTCATTGTTTGCATTATAACCGCTGCTTTCAACGGTTGTTGCCTTATTCAGCTCATTGGTTCTTTGAACCAGTGCCGTATCACTTGTTGGTGATGGATCTGCAAACACGGTTGTGCCCATTGTAAATACCAGCATCATAGCTGTCACAACTCCTGTGAAAATTTTCTTTTTCATCGCAATCTACCTCCTTTCCACGTAATATAAACTGCATGTAACTCTATCTATATCAAGTGCGCGCGCACTGGATACCTTATTGTACGGGTGTATAAAACACCTTCATAATGAGTTCTTCCATGGCATCTTCATCGACATGGTACTCCTCATACCGTTTCCCGTCAATCGGCTTTCCCTCCACCGTTTTTCCGGGAACCGTATACATCTGGTCTTCTGAAAAACCGTAATTCATCAGCTGCTCAATCATACTTGTGAAATCCACACTGGTTACCAGATAATCGGAAACAGAATTGTAAATTTCTGTCACCTGATCCGGGTTTTCTGTGGATACTTTTTTTAATTTATCCATATAGGCAACAATATACTGTTCTTCGCGCTGCAGACGCTTTGTTGCACTGTCATATTCTTCGGTATCCCTTCCATGCAGGTAATAATAAGCCTGCGTCCCATTCAGGGTTACTTTTTGCCCTTTCTTCAAATTCACACCGGCTTTTGGAAACGAAATATCCTGCTGTACAGTCACTTCCACTCCTCCCACAGCATCATTCATCTGTGGGATTCCCCCCATATTCATCGCAAGATAACCGCTGATCGGAATATTTTGAAACAGGCCGGAAACCGCATCCACGGTTTTGCTGCAGCTGAGGCGCTTACCGTCCCCGAATGCATGCTGCAGACAGATCTGCGTTTTAAGCGGTCCCATATCAATACCTTCTTCATCACACAATTCGATATCTGCCATCGTGTTTCGATTGATGGAAATGACCTGCAGCTGCTCTGTTTTATTGTTTACAACAAGAAGAAACAGTGCATCGGACTGCCCGCCCTGGGTATAATCGCTGCTTTGCTGTACCGGACCATTGATATCAACCCCCATCATGAGGTAGGTTTTGATATCTGTATTATACAGATACTCTTTTCCCTGATAAGCAACTACACCCTCCTGCCACTTTTCCTGACCGGAATCCTGTGTGGTATCTGTCTGCCCCGCAACCTGCTGCTCATAAGAATTTTCTGTATCATCTGCAATGTGGAAGCCGGCATTTTCCGCCTTCGTTTTGACCCCTGCCACAATCACAAGTGCAAGAATCACCACCATCATTCCGGACATAAAATACAATGCATTATGAAGTTTTGTCGATGGTTCATGCATTCTTCTCATGATGTTCTCCGTAATTTCCATAATAGCTGCCATAGTAGCCGCCATAGTAGCCGCCCTCATAGCCGCTCTTCTTCATCCGTACTTTGTTCAGTACCGCACCAAGTACCCTCACTCCGGAAGCTTCCAGCTGCTTTTTGACCGTCTGAATCAGGCGTCCGCTTGCCATGCCCTGGGCAACAACAAGAATCGCACCATCACAGTGTTTCGCAATCACCGCTGCATCAATTGCGGCTCCGATCGGTGCACAGTCAAGCAACACATAATCAAAATGTTCTTTTGCAAAATTAAGCAACTCGGTAAAATATTTTTTTTCCAGAATTTCTGTCGGGTTTGGTACAGACGGTCCTGCAAAAATCATAAACAGGCCCGGAATCGTTGTACCGTAAAGTACGTCTTCGAGTTTTTTCTGTCCGGACAGAAAATGGGATAATCCGTAGATTTCTCTTCCATCCGAAGCCACTGCCCGTAATCGTCCCACGTATACGGATTTACGCATATCGGTATCGATCAGCAATACACGTTTGCCGGATTCCGAAAAAGAACGCGCCAGATCCATCGTCACGGTACTTTTCCCTTCGTTTGGCATGGCAGATGTCACAACGATGGTGCAGATATCATCTCCGCAGAACTGGATATTGGTTTTTAATGCCCGGAGTGATTCTTTCATCGTATAATTTTGTTTTTTCAGATTCTCAAATGTTACCGATTTCATTTCTTTTTCTTCCTTCTCTTACGCTTGCGCTCTTTTTCCCCATCGTATTCGGCTTCTTCCAAAGGAAGCGTACCAAGAACATTCAGCCCCAGCTTCCTTTGTACATCATCTGCATTCATAATCGTATCATTGAACAGATAAGCCACCACAATAACCGCAATCGCCAAAAACATGCCAAGTATTCCTCCGACCGCCGTATTTTTCATGATATTCGGGCTGACCGGTTCTCCGTCGGAATATCCCTTTTGAATGATATTCGGTGCATCCTGATCCATTTTCTGTTGGATAAAGGCCACACTGACACGCGCAATCTCATCCGCAATCTTCTTTGCCATGGATGGGTTTGCATCGCGCACCGTAATCTCGAGGATTCGCGAGTTGGAAGGATTATTCAGGGTAACTTTTTTCTTCAGGGAACTGTAGGTCTCGTCCAGTCCGAGATTCTCAATTACCTGCTCAAGCACGGGACGCCCCTCTACGATAACCATATAATCGTTTGTCAGACTTGTACCTGTCTGTATATCCGCAAGACTTGTAATCGACATGCTTTTGGACAATACATAAAACTGGGATGTTGACTCATATTGCGGCACCATTACAAACCTGCTGATACAATATGCGGTCACGGCTCCGATAATCAGTGCAAACAACACCCATTTCCAGAAAGAAAGGATCTCTAAAACGAGATCTTTCAGATCAATTTCAATTTCATCATCATTTTCAATTACAATACGTTCCTGTTGTAACTGCTGCTCCATATCAATGCTCCATTACTAACTATTTCATTTCTCCGGTCAGAATCTTTGCCGGATGATTCACCAAAAGCTGATCCGCATATTCCCTGCCAAATTTTTTTTCAATCAGCTCATAGCATTTTCCCATATGATTGGCACGGTTTTTTATTCCATGACTGTCCGATGCAATCGCATCCACACATTCTGCCTTCAGCATCTTTTTACAGTATTTCTTTGGACCCATACCCTCAAGTCCGAGTACCGCATCCGCATTCACCGTAATCCATGCCCCAAGATTGCGCAGCTCCTCTGCCAGCTGCAAATCCGCAAGTGCTCCATACCGCTCCACATGTGCAAATACCGGAATATATCCGTGCAGAACCAGTTCCTGCGTCATCTGGTAAATATAGGCATATTCACTGTCGTGCGAATACTCACACAACACATACCGCGAGCCGGCCATTGTCCGGCATCTGCCACTGTCAAGTGCCTCGACAATATGACTGTTCACATGGTATTCGGTGCCCAGTGCAAGATAAATTCCAAGTTTCTGTGCATACGGCTCCAGAATACGGAAATGTTCTTCAATTTCTTCCTTCGGATAAGCAAACATGCCGTGCCGGTAATGCGGTGTCAGGATCATTGCAGAAATGCCCTGCTCTTTTGCTGCCTCAAGCATCGCCACAGATTCTTCTATTGTTTTTGCTCCGTCGTCTACTCCGTACAGAAGGTGACAGTGAATATCGATCATGGTTTTCCTTGCCTTTACTTTTTTATACCTTATTATACTATATCGACCATTTTCTTGCAATCTTTGAGCCGTTTTTCCCTCTTTTGACACAACTTTTTGTATTTCTCGGATTTCCACAATTGATTTCCCGGCAAACATAGCGTATAATGGTCATGAAAAGCGAATAACACTTGACAAACTTCGGTTTTCGGGGTACGCTTATATGAGTCCATATAAGGACGGTACAATATTTGACCATCAGGCTCAGGCGGTGAGAGTACCGCACGCATAAACAAGTAGGTTTTATTCTCTGAACTGTCAGTATTACAGCTCAGTATGTCATAGATTTCATTGATCTGTTTTTTACAGCAAGCGCGATTGTCCAGCGCAGGGATTTGTTTTCACAACATGACATGCTGCCTGTTGAAAACGCAGTACAGCAGATGCGGACTATTTGGATCAGGAATTCCTGCGGAGGGTTCCGGTATCCGTCGTGTGCTCACACCCCTGCCGGAGAGGTTAAACTCCGGAACTGCCTAGCAAGTCCGAATACAATTGAACAGAACAAACATATATTTATCTAAAAACCCTATGCATTATGCATAGGGTTTTTTGTTTCTTCTTTTCTGTTGTCCGTTACAAAGTAATGATTCCAAGTGCATTTAATACCGAACTGAATAAAATCAACAGTACCAGTATCGGTGCAACATACTTGATCAATACAATATACAGTTTCTTACTCTTAAATTTCTGTGTGGAAGATTCCACTTCATCCGTAATCGTCTCTGGTTTCACAATAAAACCGACAAATACACAGGTCAGGAATGCCACAATCGGCATAAGGACACTGTTGGATATAAAATCGAAGAAATCCAGAATACTCATTCCGCGAATCGAAAAACCGCTCCAGATTCCAAATCCAAGAGAAGACGGAATTGCCATCAACACCGTATAAACGGTTACACAGACCGTAATAAATTTACGGCTCTTTTTTGTCTTATCCACGAAAATGGAAACCACTGTCTCCATCAGGGAAATGGACGATGTCAGTGCAGCAAACAATACCAGCACAAAAAATACCGTTCCGATCAGGTGTCCTCCCGCCATACTGTCAAACACTTTTGGCAGTGTAATAAACATCAGTGTCGGTCCTGCCTTCAACGATGCCTGATCTCCACCGGAAAACACAAACACGGCCGGTACAATCATCAGTCCTGCCAGAAATGCAATTCCGGTATCAAAGATTTCGATATTCCGCACACTGCTCTCTATATCCTCATTTTTCTTCATATAGGAGCCATATGTAATCATAATGCCCATCGCCAGCGACATGGAATAAAACAGCTGTCCCAGTGCCGCCAGAAAAGCGTTCGCACTGATCTTGGAAAGATCTGGCTTTAAATAGTAGACAATTCCTGCCCCTGCTCCCGGACGGGTCACAACAAATACCGCAATAATAACGGAAAGAACTACCAGAAGTGGCATCAGCACTTTGCTGATATTTTCAATTCCTTTATTTACGCCAAGCAGAATCACAACCGAAGTGGCAAGGATAAAAAATACCAGCCACATCACCGGTTCCCCGGTCCTTGCAATAAAATTTGAAAAATAATCATCTGCTGCCGCTGCATTTCCGCTTCCTGTAAGAAATGCCCATGCAAATTTGATGACCCATCCGCCGATCACACAGTAATACGGAAGAATGATAATCGGCACAATGCTGGCAAGAATTCCAATGAAACCGCACTTTTCATGCAGCGTGCTGAATGCATACAGTGCACTTTTCCCGGTTTTTCTGCCCAGTGCAATTTCTGTGATCATAAGTGCAAATCCAAACGTAACCGCAAGGATCACATAGATCAGTAAAAAAGAACCTCCACCGTATTTTGCGGCAAGGTAAGGAAACCTCCACAGATTTCCAAGTCCGACAGCAGATCCCGCAGCGGCAAGAATAAAGCCCATTTTGCTGGAGAAACTGCTGCCATGTTTTTTGTGTTCGTTCATAACAGCCCCCTTAATCATAGTTTCAGGAGGCAGACCGTTTATAATTTAAACCGATATCCGACTCCCCAGATGGTCTCGATGTACTGCGGCTTGTTCGTATTCATCTCAATCTTCTCTCGAATCTTTTTGATGTGTACGGTAACCGTTGCAATATCACCGATAGATTCCATATCCCATATTTTACGGAACAATTCCTCTTTTGTAAATACATGATTTGGATTCTCTGCCAAAAAAGTCAGCAAATCAAACTCTTTTGTCGTAAACTGTTTCTCTTCTCCATTGACCCATACCCGGCGCGCCGTCTTGTCTATTTTAATGCCCCGGATCTCAATGATATCATTTTGTGGCATATTGCTGCCGATCAGTCGCTCATACCGTGCCAGATGTGCCTTCACGCGGGCTACAAGTTCACTCGGGGAAAACGGTTTTGTCACATAATCATCTGCCCCCAGTCCGAGCCCGCGAATCTTGTCAATATCATCCTTTTTTGCGGAAACCATAAGGATTGGTGTATTCTTTGTCTCACGGATCTTTTTACAGATTTCAAATCCATCCACTCCCGGAAGCATGAGATCTAAGATAAACAGATCAAACTCCTCATGCAGGGCTCTTTCGAGTCCTTTGGTTCCGTCATTTTCAATTTCCACTTCAAAGCCACTCAGTTCCAGATAATCTTTCTCCAGATCTGCAATAGCCACTTCATCTTCAACGATCAGTATTCTGCTCATTTGCTGTTACCTCCTGATATTTGCGTATTACAAAGTACATGGTAGTGCCGGAATCTTCTTTGCTGGTTGCCCAGATTTTCCCTCCATGATCCTCTATGATCTTTTTTACAATGGAAAGTCCGATTCCGCTGCCACCGGTTGCCGAATTTCTGGAAGCATCCGTCCGGTAAAACCGGTCAAAAATATACGGCAGATCTTTCTGTGCAATTCCTCTTCCATCGTCTTCGATTTCCACCTGAATAAAGTCCCCCACATCCTTGATACGGATATTGATGAACTTTTCTGTTTTATTCATATATTTTACGGAATTTCCTATAATATTATTGATCACTCTGCGCAGCTGCTCCGGATCTGCAATAATCTGGGTATCCGGCGTTGCATAATTAAAATAGGATAACGCAATCCCCTTTGCTTCCAGATCCAGTCCGATTTCTTCCACGCAGTCTTTAAAATATGCGGCAACATTCAGTTTTGCAAAGTCATACGGAATACGGTTGGTATCAATTTTGGAATACAATGTCAGTTCATTGATCAGCGTATCCATTTCGTTTGCCTTATTATAAATCGTCCGGATATACTTATCGAGTTTTTCCGGAGTATTGGCAACGCCGTCCATAATGCCTTCCGAATACCCCTTTACTGCCGTAATCGGCGTCTTCAGATCGTGGGCAATGTTGCTGATGAGTGCACGGTTTTCTTTTTCGTTGCTAAGTTTTTCCTCCGCATTATCCTTCAGACGCTGACGCATCTGTTCAAACGTCGTGCAGAGCTCACCGATCTCATCGTCGCCCTGGGTATCCAGCGCAAAATCCAGATTGCCTTCCTTAATATTCTCCGCTGCCACCCGCAGCTTCTGGATCGGTGTGATCATGCTCCGGTAAATCCACACAATCATCATAACCGCCGTCAGTAACAGGATAATTACCACGCAGATAATTCCCCATACAATAAACTGGCGGATTTCCTGCCCGGTAGCGTCAAAGGACGTGACAATATATGCCGTGCATTTTTCTCCCGAATCCAGCTTGAAATCTACCTGTTTTACCAGAATTTCATCATCCCGGTCGATATATTTGTCCACCCCCTGCCGGGAACTGTTTTCCCCATATCCCGGAAGTTCCGAAAGGATCTTTTCATTTTTGCTTCCACCGTTGAACGAAATTTCCTCTCCGACCCTTACAACCAGATAAGAATATTTCTGCTTCAGATCCTCATTGATCTCGGTGAGATAAAAAGCATCTTCCATTTTCGAAGGGGACAATTTGATTGTCTTTTTGATCTTTTCAAAATCCAGTGCCGTATAACGGTTTAACAGCGGCACAGAATTGATAATACTATAGGCATCCGCATTCTTAATTCCATACGTCTGCTCGATCACATGCGACTGAAAATTACAATAGGCGCTGATCGTGGCAATCGCCAGGATCGATGGCACAAAGATAATAATACAGAACGAAATGATCAGTTTGGTTTTTATCTTCATTCGTATTCCTTCCCTGTAAAAAAAAATAAGACACAGAACAAACTCTGTGTCTTATTATATCATTCTTTTATAAAAAATTATGTAAACTTTTCATAAATTAAAGGTACTTCTTTAAAGCCTCTGCCTTGTTTGTTGCCTCCCATGGGAGATTTAAGTCATTGCGTCCGAAGTGACCATAAGCAGCTGTCTGACGGTAAATCGGACGGCGCAGATCCAGCATCTTGATAATTCCTGCCGGACGAAGATCAAAGTTCTCACGTACAATCTTTACCAGCTCATCATCTGCGATCTTTCCTGTACCGAATGTATCAACCATGACAGAAGTAGGCTGTGCAACACCGATGGCGTAAGATAACTGAATCTCACACTTATCAGCAAGACCTGCTGCAACAATGTTCTTTGCAACATAACGTGCAGCATATGCTGCGGAACGGTCAACCTTTGTGCAGTCTTTTCCTGAAAAAGCTCCGCCGCCGTGACGTGCATATCCACCATAGGTATCAACGATGATCTTACGACCGGTCAGACC
>OHDD01000460.1_pt1 | contig 22895 bp, 9 predicted proteins | sample 1566941 | NCBI WGS metagenome assembly OHDD01 (sample SAMEA3879580, study PRJEB24766) | human gut metagenome | biome: human-associated habitat; feature: feces | place: USA | collected 1985/1987 | reverse complement strand
TTTCAAATTCGGGTGCCAGATGTTGTTTCCAGCTTTCTTCTATTTGTACGTTCATGGCATTTCTCTTATTATAAAATGTGCGTTAAAGATAGGGGTAATTTGTAAAAATGACAAATAAAAAGAGGATGACTTTTTATAATCATCCTCTTCTTTCATTGCTGATAGATTATAATCAAATAAGTTGCATACCCAGTTGAGCGCATTCTTTTCTCATATCTTCGGGCCATATACTGGCTTGGATTTCACCTATATGGGCTTTCTGTAAATAAAGCATACAGAGTCGTGATTGTCCTATACCACCGCCGATACACAAAGGAAGAGTTTCATTTAGCAGGCGTTTGTGGAAATACAGTTCTTTACGTTTTTCCTGTCCGCTGAGTGTCAGTTGGCGGAGCAGCGCTTCTTTGTCTACACGGATACCCATAGAGGAAAGTTCGACGGAACGGTCCAGTACTTTGTCCCAAACTAACAGGTCGCCATTCAGACCGGGAAGTCCGGTTTCCGGGTTGATTGTGGTATAGTCGTCATAGTCAGGTGCGCGCAAGTCATGTTCTTTACCGTCACTCAGTTTGCAGCCTATACCTATAATAAATACCGCACCGTATTTTTGTGAGATGGCATGTTCACGTTCTTTCGGACTCTTGTCGGGATACATCTGGCAAAGCTCTTCCGAGTGGATGAAATGAATGTCATGTGGCAGGAAGGGTTTGATCTGCGGGTACATTTCACATACCATATATTCTGTGCGGCGCATGGCTGCATAAATACGGGTTACTATTTGTTTCAGGAAATCAACCGTGCGTTGTTCTTTGGTAATTACACGCTCCCAGTCCCACTGGTCTACATATAGTGAGTGGAGATTACCTAATTCCTCATCAGCCCGGATGGCGTTCATGTCGGTATAGATGCCATAACCCGGTTCTATATTGTAATCGGCCAAAGTCAGCCTTTTCCATTTTGCCAGTGAATGGACAACTTCGGCCTGTGCGTCTCCCAAGTCTTTAATAGGGAAAGATACCGCCCGTTCGGTTCCGCTCAAGTCATCATTGATACCCATTCCCTTCAATACAAATAGCGGGGCGGTGACACGGCGCAGACGTAATTCTGACGACAGGTTCTGTTGAAAGAACTCTTTTATTTGCTTAATGCCTAACTCTGTTTGTTTTAAATCAAGCAAGGCTTTATAGTTAGCTGGTTTAATTAGGTAACTCATTGTAAAATAGATCTAGTTGTTTTAATTGCTTGCAAATATAGAAATTATTTGTGATATTGTTATATGTTTAGCCGAAAATATAATCAAATTGATTGTTTTATACTTAAATTAATGAGCAAAATATTATTTTGATAGATAAATATCCCAAATTATTAGGATAAAGACAATATATTTTGTACTTTTGCACGTCCAAGTTTCAGACGCACCCGTAGTTCAATGGATAGAATACCGGATTCCGGTTCCGACGATATGAGTTCGATTCTCATCGGGTGTACAATTCAGTAACCTCTTTGCAAAGAATTGCAAGGAGGTTTTTCTTGTTATATCTTCTCCGTATGAACTTTTTTTTCTTTTTTGAGTTATTCCCTTATGTAACTTTTTAAAATATGCCTTAATATTTAGTTTATTCTAAAAAACAAACACTAATAAAGGATATAGTTCCTTTTATTCCTTGTATATACTAAATATGCGTGCATATATTCGCTGTTGATTTTAAAATTATTTTCTTTTTGAGGGGTTTTAAAACTAACACTTAATTAAACTTTTTTATTTAAACATTAATTTATCAACCAAATCTGAGATTCATGAAGAAAGCTCTCTTTTTTATCGTATGCCTCTGTTTTGCAATAAACATGATGGCGCAAACAAAAACGATAACGGGGGTAGTGGTAGATGCCACTGGTGAACCTGTTATCGGAGCGAGTGTCCTGGAGGTGGGGACAACAAATGGTACAATAACTGATGTAGACGGTAACTTCACTATCCAAGTACCTGTGGGGGCGAAACTGGATGTAAGTTATATAGGCTACAAAACACAACAAATTGTTGTGGGAGTGCCAAACATCTACAAGGTTGTTTTAAAAGAAGATGCAGAAATGCTGGATGAGGTCGTGGTGACCGGTTATGGAATGAGTCAGAAACGTTCGTTGATGACGAACTCTATTTCAAAGTTGGATGATAAAGTATTACAAAATGCAGCTATGAGTAATGCGGCCCAATCCTTGCAGGGAACTGTCAGCGGATTGCGTGTGACAAATACTTCGGGTAAACCGGGTAGTTCGCCCAATATCGTTTTGCGTGGTGGTGCTTCCATAAACAAGAATCTGGAAGGTCCGTTGGTCGTGGTGGATGGCCTTGTGCGTTCTATGGATGATATCAATCCTTCAGATATTGAATCCATACAGGTACTGAAAGATGCGGCTTCCACAGCTATTTATGGTGCCCGTGCCAATAACGGCGTAATTCTGGTGACAACCAAGAAGGGGGTGGAAGGCAGGACACAAATTACTTATAAGTTCAAAGGGGGTGTGAACTTTGCACGTGAAGGGTATAAGTATTTGGATGCCGGTGACTATTTGTATTATCAACGTTTAGGTTGGCAGCGTACCAATGGCGGTACAAGTATGGAGAACCAGAAAGGTTTTGGGGTTAACTCCGGAGTGGATCTGGCCTTTATGACAGATGCAAACAAACATTTGCTGAATGAAGGATGGCGGTCTATGGCGGATCCTGTGGACCCTGATAAAACTTTGATTTTTAGAAACCATGCCGGTGAGCTGCATGATCTGACTTTCCGCAATGCCGCGTTTACACAAGATCATTATCTGAATTTGTCGGGAGGTAATGACAAAGGAACATTTTCCTCATCTTTAGGGTATTATTCGGAAGACGGTCAGATAATTTCTACCAATTATCAGCGTGTGAACGGGACTATCAACGGTTCATACAAGTTGTTGCCCGTTTTGACAGTGAATGCCGGCGGTAGTTTTTCATGGTCCAAGATGCCCGATTTATGGACTTACGACTTGAAAAGCCCTTGGAACGGAGAAACGGGAGAGTATGAGTTGTTCTATCGTACCATGAGTATGTTTCCCACTTGGAATCCGTGGAATGAGGATGGAAGTCCTGCTGCCGGATGGAGTAATCAGGATGGTAATCCTTATTATTGGAAAGATAAACTGACTCGTTCTACAACGAACCGTAAGACTTCGTTTAATATCGGTTTTGCTTTGGAAATCCTTCCGCAGCAATTGTTCCTGAATGGAAACAGTTCTATGTATTATACAGATAGTCAGTTTGAACTGTTTGAAAAGAAATATCAACAGATAGGACAAGCTCCCAATACCAATCGTAATGCTTCTCAAACAAATACAAAAGTTTTTCAACAACAGCATGCATTGACTCTGGAATATAAAAAAGGTTTTAGCGGACATAATATCAATGCCATGGCAGGTGGTGAGTATTTTGATTATCAGTATCAGAACCTGGAAGCGCGTGTTTCCGGTGCTCCTACAGATGATATACCTACTTTAAATGCGGGCACTAACCGTACTTATACTACTTCTGTCAAAACCGGATATCGCATTCTTTCCGGTTTCGCCCGTGTTAACTATGATTATAATTATCGTTATATGGTGTCCTTGGTAGCCCGTTATGACGGTATTTCCAAATTGTCCGACAATCGTTGGGGATTTTTTCCGGGTATATCTGCCGGTTGGAATGTGCATGAGGAAGCTTTCTTTAAAGATTCAAAGTTTGCGGAAGTAGTATCCTTGATTAAACCGCGTATCAGTTATGGGTTGAACGGTAATGTAAACGGTATCGGTAATTTTGATGTATATGGTAAATATGGTTCGGTAGGTGCTTATAATGGTAACCTGGGTTATTTGAATACAGGGGTGGTCAATAGTAAATTGCGTTGGGAAAAGAGCCATACGTTTGAACTGGGGCTTGACTTGGGCTTTTTCAATAATCGTATTCATATGATTATGGACTACTATGACCGCACGACTTCCGATTTGCTGACTGATGTGAATTTGCCGGAATATACAGGATTTCCCTCGTTCAAAACGAATCTGGGTACTATCAGCAACCGTGGTTTCGAACTGGAAGCCAAGGTGAATCTGCTGACAAAGAAGGACTGGTCATGGGATGTCACCGCTAATACTTCGTTTGTGAAAAATATGGTGAAGAAGCTGCCTTTTAACGGGAATGTAAACAACCGTCAGGGGGGTGAGCAGGTATGGGATCCAAAATCCAACTCGTTGGTTTGGGTAGGCGGCATTCAAGAAGGAAAAAGCTTGGGTGATATCATTGCTTATAAACAAGTGCGTATCTTGCGTGACTGGGATGATGTGAGAAATCATGCCGGTGATTTTGTGGATGAGGTTGCCAACCTGTATGGGCCGAATAAGGCTGCCGAATATGCGGGTAAACCGGGATGGAAACCCATTGAGCCGGGAGATGTACTGTGGGATGACAAGAATGGGGATAATGTTATAAATTCATACGACCGTCAGGTGGTGGGTAATATTTATCCGAAATGGACCGGTGGTTTTTCTACCACGCTGAACTATAAAAACTGGTCTTTGTATGGTCGTTTTGACTATGCGGTGGGTCATACCATTTACAATGATTTGAAAGCAAGAATCTTGGGGCAGTATAACGGGTCGTTCAATTTGATTACGGATGTCAGAAATTCGTGGTCTGAAAACAATACGGAAACTAGTATTCCTAAATTCTATTGGGCCGACCAGAATGCGAAAAAGAACATTACCCGTTCCAATAATGGTACAACGAATCTGAACAATAATAACTCTACTTTCTATGAAAAGGGGGATTATTTGTGTCTGCGTGAGGTAACCTTGAGTTATAAATTCCCGAAGAATCTTATAAATAAGGTGTTCTTGACCGATGCGTCCGTGTATGTTACGGGACAGAATTTATTCTATATTACCGGATATGACGGAACCTCTCCGGAACCGGTTATGGATATTCAGGCAAATGGTCGTGGCGGTATAGACAATGGACGCTATCCTACACCAAGAACCGTCCTGTTTGGTTTACAATTGTCATTTTAATGTGTAAAAAAGAAAAGGTATGAACATAAAAAAGATAATATTGGCTTTTGCCGCATCGGCTATGTTGGCCGGTGGATGTACTTCGTTGGATATGGACCCGGTGAGCGATATCACTGACTTGAATTACTGGAAAACTCCGGAACAGTTTGATTCATTTGTTTTTGGACTGCATAGTCGCTTCAGGAGCCATTCGTGGAATATGTTTTTGTTGGGTGAGGCAAGAAGTGATGTCTTTGGGGGAACTCCTTTTGGTGGAGAAGCCACCCAGGGGATGGAACGTTTTCCTTATAATACATTGAATGCGGAGAATCCCGGAATCAGCGGATTTGGTGATTTGTATCAGAATATCAATCAGATGAATTTGTTTATCAGCAGGACCCTCCATGCGGATGTTCTGACTGAAAGTGCTAAGAACTATTATTTAGGACAGGTGTATGGATTGCGTGCCTACTATATGTATCAGTTATACCGTTCATGGGGAGATGCCGTGTTTACGGAAGAGCCCAGCTTGGGTTTTGAAGTGGGTAAATTGGCAAAAGCGGCGACTCCGGCTGCCGAAATCTTTGAGCAGGTAAAAAAAGATATAGAATCTTCATTAAGTTATTTTGGATCCGATTATACCATAAAGGAAAAAAAATCGCTGTGGTCAAAGGCTGCCACATTGATGCTGAAAGCGGATGTATATCTGTGGAGTGCCCATCGTGACGGGGGAGAAGGAGATGCCCGGACAGCAAAGAATGCGTTGGTTGACATACAGAATAATATCAGCCGTAGCAATCTGGACTTGATGGATACTTATCAGGGAGTGTTTGCTTATGATAATAAAGGTAATAAAGAGATTATCTTTACCATTCATAATGAATTGTTTGAATACAATCTGTGGAATGGAAATAATGATTTGTTTCCACAGGCTGATTATTTAGGGAAATTCTATAATGCGGATGGTACTTTGATAAATACGTCGGTCGAGAATAATTTCGGTATCATGCGCCTGATGGTGAAATTGGAAAACTTCAAGAAGTTTCTGCCGGGAGACACCCGTCGTGACGTTACATTGAAAGATGTATATAATAAGGTGGAAAATGGCAAGTTGGAATTGGTAGGGGTGTATCCGCATAAGTATTGGGGAGTTATGAATGGGAGTACACGGGTGAGATGTGATGATTATCCTATTTATAGATATTCGGATTTGCTATTGATGCTGGCTGAGGCGAAAGTGCTTTTGGGTGAGGATCCGGCTACAGAGATAAACCGGGTGCGTCAGCGTGCGTTTGGTGATGCGTATGATGCTTCAACAGTGGGGTTTCCCAATCAGGAAGTCGATAAGCGTCCGGCGGATGCTGTCTTGCAGGAACGTTTGTTTGAATTTATGCTGGAAGGTAAACGATGGTATGACTTGAGGCGTTTTGGCGATTCGTACGTGCTTGACTATACTCCGGCGGAGCCTGCCCGTCTGCTTTGGCCTATCAACCAAGGAGCTCTTACTAATAATCCATTGTTGAAACAAACGGTTGGTTATTAAATTTTTGTCGGATAAGAATCTTTAATTGCATAAAAAGACGGTGTTCTTTATGAAATTAATAAAGAAACCGTCTTTTTATTTTCTAATTTCAATAAAAACTTTTATTTTTACACCCGTAAAATTATAAATATTATGAGAAACCCTAGCTTATTACTGCTAATTGTTGTTTTTATATTAGCACCCTTCAAGTTGAGTGCGGCGGCAGATACGGTTGTTGTCCGCGAAACCCGGATTCCTGTGTTGATTGAAAGGCAGGATAATGAGTTGTTTCATTTACGTATAGAGGCTGCTCAAAGTCAGATGCTGAATGAAGTGAAGTTGGACTTCGGCAAAGACGTGAATTTGAATGAAATTGAATCTGTGAAACTGTATTATGGTGGAACTGAAAGCGTGGAGAGGAGGGGAAAGACTTATTTTGCTCCGGTAGATTATATATCTAATAATACTCCGGGAAAAACATTGGCTGCCAATACTTCTTATTCCGTTTTGAAGTCGGAAGTGAAAGCCCCGAAGCGTGAGGTTGTATTGAAAGCTGACCAAAAATTGTTTCCGGGAGTGAATTATTTTTGGATTAGCCTGCAAATGAAGCCTGTTGCTTCTATCTTGTCCAAAGTGTCGGCAGAAGTGGTGGAAGCTAAGATTGACGGACAGGTTGCTCCTTTGAAGATAGCCCGTAAGGCGGATACCCATTATATGGGGATCGGCGTGCGTCATGCCGGTGACGACGGGGCTGCTGCCTATCGTATTCCCGGATTGGCCACTTCAAATAAAGGAACCTTGTTGGGGGTATATGATGTACGCTATAATAATAGTGCGGATTTACAGGAGTATGTGGAAATAGGTCTGAGCAGAAGTACGGACGGAGGGCAGACTTGGGAGAAAATGCGCATTCCGATGGCATTTGGTGAATATGATGGGTTGCCTAAAGCACAGAATGGAGTAGGCGATCCGGCCATTTTGGTTGATAAGAAGACAGGAACTATCTGGATTGTCGCTGCCTGGACACATGGTATGGGAAATGGGCGTGCGTGGTGGAATTCACAAACAGGCATGGACCGTAATCATACAGCACAATTAATGATGGTGAAAAGTGATGATGATGGTAAGACCTGGTCGGAGCCTATGAATATAACAGAACAGGTGAAAGATCCGTCATGGTATTTCTTGCTGCAAGGTCCCGGTAGAGGTATCTCTATGGAAGATGGAACATTGGTCTTTGCCAGCCAGTATATTGGCAATGACCGTATTCCTAATGCCGGTATTATATACAGTAAGGATCATGGAAAAACCTGGAATATCAGTACATTGGCACGCACTAATACAACTGAATCTCAGGTAGCGGAAGTGGAACCGGGAGTGCTGATGCTGAATATGCGTGATAATCGTGGTGGCAGTCGTGCCGTTTCTACAACTACAGATTTAGGTAAAACATGGAAAGAACATGAGTCTTCACGTACAGCCTTACAGGAACCGGTTTGTATGGCCAGTTTGATTAGTGTTAAAGCTAAAGAGAATGTATTGGGTAAAGACATCCTTTTGTTCTCTAATCCGAATGATGCCAAGAACCGTCATAGCATTACCATCAAAGCAAGTCTGGATGGTGGGGTGACTTGGTTGCCCGAGAATCAATTGCTGCTGGATGCCGGTTGGGGTTGGGGATACAGCTGCTTGACTATGATTGACAAGGAAACAGTAGGAATTTTATATGAAAGCAGTGTGGCCCACATGACTTTCCAAGCGATAAAGCTGAAAGATATTATTAAGACCAAATAAATAATGAAACGCAGATTTTCTAGTTTTATTGGTATGATACTGGTTTGTGCTGTAACTATAGCACAAACCAGTATCTCGTTACTTCCTAAACCTCAGTTGTATAAGGATACGGGGAAGAACTTTACTATGGGAAAGGTGAAACTTTCTACTCCGGTGTTGAGGCCGGAGTGGGAAGTTTTTATCATGAATGCAGGTGGTGAGATTGTTGAACACTCGTCATCGGTGATTGAAGTGGAACTGGTTCCGTCTATTGAGGAAGCCAGGCTAAACGGGGCTGAAGCCTATCGTCTTTCTGTTTCAAACAAGCGAATAAAGATAGAGGCTGTAACAGAACAGGGTGTGTATTGGGCTATGCAGACACTTCGGCAATTGGAACGGAAAAAAGGGAAGAGAAGTTCTGTTGCCGGATGTGAGATTGTAGACTGGCCGGCATTCCGGATACGCGGATTTATGCAGGATGTGGGACGCAGTTATATTTCAATGGAAGAATTGAAAAGAGAGATCGAGATTTTATCTCGGTTTAAGATTAATGTATTTCATTGGCATCTTACTGAAAACCAGGCATGGAGATTGGAAAGTAAAATCTTTCCTATGCTGAATGATAGTGTGAATACCATCCGTATGCCGGGTAAATATTATACGCTGGAAGAGGCACGCGATTTGGTGGATTTTTGTAAGAAACATCAGGTGTTGTTGATTCCTGAGATAGATATGCCGGGGCATAGTGCTGCCTTTGTGCGTGCTTTCCGCCATGATATGCAAAGTCCGGAAGGGATGAAAATATTGAAACTGTTACTGGATGAGGTGTGTGAGACATTTGATGTGCCTTATTTACATATAGGTACGGATGAGGTGGAGTTTACCAATCCGCATTTTGTACCCGAAATAGTGGCGTATGTACGCTCAAAAGGGAAAAAAGTAATATCCTGGAATCCGGGCTGGCACTATAAACCGGGGGAAATAGACATGACACATTTGTGGAGTTACCGTGGAAAGGCGCAACCGGGTATTCCTGCTATCGATTCCAAATTTCATTATCTGAATCATTTTGATGTTTTCGGTGATATTGTAGCTTTGTACAACAGCCGTATTTATGATCAGGCAGAAGGCAGTGAGGACGTTGCGGGAACTATATTGGCTTTGTGGCACGATCGTTTGATTGACAATGAGTGGAATCTGGTTATTGAAAATGGCTTGTATCCCAATATGCTTGCTATTGCCGAGCGTGCCTGGAGAGGGGGAGGTACGGAATATTTTGACGGACTGGGTACGATACTTCCCTCCGAAGACACGGAAGCATTTAAAGAATTCGCTGATTTTGAAAAGCGTATGTTGTGGCATAAGGAGCATACGTTTAAAGGATATCCTTTCGCCTATGTAAAACAGACTAATGTAAAATGGAATATTACGGATGCTTTTCCTAATGGGGGAGATATGGATAAGGTGTTCCCGCCTGAACAGGAATTAAAGGATATCTATCATTATAACGGGAATACGTATGGTGTACGTCAGGCAATGGGGGCAGGTATTTATTTGCGTCATGTCTGGGGGGGTATGGTTCCTGCTTTTTATGCTGATCCTAAGGAAAACCACACGGCTTATGCATATACTTGGGTGTATTCGCCCAAGGATCAGGAGGTGGGGCTGTGGGCGGAATTCCAGAATTACAGTCGTTCGGAAATGGATCTGGCGCCATTGCCTGACAAATGGGATTATAAGGGAAGCCGTATCTGGATTAATGATCGTGAAATATTACCTCCTGTATGGACTGCTACGCATAAGGTGAAAAGTTATGAAGTACCTTTGGGAAATGAGAATTGCGTAGGAAGATCTCCATTGGCGGTGCATTTAAATAAAGGTTGGAACAAGGTTTTCTTAAAGTTGCCTATCGGCAAGTTTAAGATGGCTGAGACGCGTCTTGTGAAGTGGATGTTTACTGCTGTCTTTGTGACTCCTGACGGAGAAAGGGCGGCAGAGGGATTGATTTATTCACCAGATAAACAAAAATAAAATGAAACGTATTGTCTTATTGTTATTGGGATTATTATTAGCGTTACCCCAGTTTGCTCAGGAACGCAAGTATTCTACTTTTTATGAGCAGAGAGCGACTTTGTTTGAAGAACTTCCGGTTACTTCAAAAGATATTATTTTTTTAGGGAACAGTATTACCAACGGTTGCGAGTGGGCTGAGTTGTTCCAAAATAAGAATGTGAAGAACAGGGGTATCAGTGGAGATATCTGTATGGGGGTATATGACCGTTTGGATCCGATTGTAAAGGGAAAACCGGCAAAGATTTTTTTATTGATCGGTATCAATGATGTTTCTCGGGGAACGTCTGCGGATAAAATTATTTCAGAAATAAGTATGATTGTTCGGAAAATAAAGCAAGAATCTCCAAAAACAAAATTATATTTGCAAAGTGTATTGCCGGTGAATGATTGTTACGGTATGTTTAACGGGCATACATCACGCTGGCAGGTGGTAAAACAAATTAATGATTTGTTGGAACCATTGGCGGTAAAGGAAGGAGCTGCCTATATTGATTTGTATAGTCATTTTGTGGAGAAAGAGACAGGCAAGATGAATCCAGTATATACTAATGACGGATTACATTTATTAGGAAAGGGATACTTGCTGTGGCGTGATATTGTAAAACCTTATGTTGACCAAAAATGAAGAAGACATTAATACTGATTTTATGTTTGTTTCTTTGTACCGTTTCATTTGCACGGAAGCGGGTGAAGGTTGCTTGTGTAGGTAATAGCATTACCTATGGCATAGGTGTATCCGATCCTGATAAGGAGTCCTATCCTGCCCGGTTACAGCAAATGCTGGGTGAAGGGTATACGGTGGAGCGTTTTGGAAAGCCGGGAGCTACGTTGCTGAACAAGGGACACCGGCCTTTTATGCAACAGAAAGAGTTTAAGGATGCATTGGCTTTTGCTGGTGATGTAGTGGTTATTCATTTAGGAGTGAATGATACAGATCCGCGTGATTGGCCCAATTACCGTGATTTTTTTATAGCGGATTATCGTGCACTGATTGATTCGTTCAGAGTGGCGAATCCTGAATGTCGTATTTTGATTGCCCGTCTGACTCCGATTGCCGACCGCCATCCGCGGTTTGAGTCCGGCACACGCGACTGGCATGATGAGATTCAGCTGGCTATAGAAACGATAGCGAAATACGCACAAGTACAGTTGATAGATTTTCATGCACCTTTATATCCATATCCTTTTATGTTACCCGATGCTGTCCATCCTGATAAGGAAGGTGCGGCTGTCCTGGCAAAAACGGTGTATGAAGGCATAACCGGTGATTTTGGCGGTTTGCAAATGCCGGAAATTTATACGGACAATATGGTATTGCAGCATGGACGTCTGCTGACTATTCAGGGAAAAGCGGATGCCGGTGAGAAAGTAACTGTTTCCATAGACAGGCAGCAACTTCAGGCTGTGACGGGAGCAGATGGAAAGTGGGCGGTGGATGTCCGGCCATTGAAGGCGGGCGGTCCATATACGCTGACTGTTTCTACAGAAAAACGGAAACTGGTCTATGAAAATGTGTTGGCGGGAGAAGTGTGGCTCTGTTCCGGACAATCGAATATGGAGTTTTATCTGAATTGGAGTGCGACTGCCGCACAAGATGTTCCTCAAGCTGCAAATAGCAATATCCGTTTTTATGATATGAAAGCCCGTTGGCGTACGGATGCGGTGGAGTGGGATGCTTCGGTACTCGATTCATTGAATCATCTGCAATATTATAAGGATACACGGTGGACAGTTTGTTCGCCTGAAACAGCCGGTAATTTCTCGGCGGTGGCTTACTATTTCGGAAAGAAATTGCAGGATAGTTTGCAAGTCCCTGTAGGACTGATTTGCAATGCCATTGGCGGATCTCCTACTGAAGCATGGATAGACCGTAGTACATTGGAATATCGTTTTCCGGCTATCTTACGTAATTGGATGCAGAATGATTTTATTCAAGACTGGGTGCGTGGGCGTGCTGCCTTGAATGTAAAGCAGTCTTCCAATAAATTGCAACGCCATCCTTATGAGCCTTGTTATTTGTATGAATCGGGTATCCGTCCTTTGGAACAGTTTCCGGTCAAAGGCTTTATTTGGTATCAGGGTGAGTCTAATGCCCATAATCGGGAGGCTCATGAAAAGTTGTTCGGATTGTTGGTGGAAAGTTGGCGCAAGAATTGGGGGGATGCGGAACTTCCATTCTATTTTGTCCAATTGTCCAGTATAGACCGTCCGTCATGGACTTGGTTCCGTGATAGCCAGCGTCGTTTGATGGCGGAGATTCCTCATACCGGTATGGCTGTCAGTTCAGATAGGGGAGACTCATTGGACGTACACCCCAAACAGAAAAGAGAAGTCGGTGAACGGTTGGCTGCATGGGCTTTGAATAAAACATACGGATATAAAAATGTCATTCCTTCGGGACCGCTTTATAAATCGGTCGTATTTAGTGGAGGTGCGGCTTATATTTCTTTTGATTATGCGGAGGAGTTGTCGACTTCGGATGGGAAATCGCTTCGTACATTCGAAGTGGCAGGTGATGATGGATTATTTTATCCGGCACAGGCTGTTGTTGAAAACGGTAAAATAAAAGTATGGAGTGACAAGGTGAAAGAGCCGGAAACGGTTCGTTACGGATGGCAGCCATTTACCCGTGCCAATCTGGTAAATGGCGCCGGTTTGCCTGCATCCACATTCCGGGCTGAATAGTATATAAATTAATAAAGATAGGTAAGATGAAGAAAACATTAAAAGTTTTGATGATGTTAGGATGCTTTCCGATGATGCTCAGTGCAAAGGAGTATAAGAAGTCAGAGAGTCTGAGTCTTGATAAGGGATGGGAGTTCGCCCAGGTCGGCCGGAATGAATGGTTGCCGGCTACGGTGCCCGGAACGGTACATCAGGATTTGATTTCTCATAATAAACTGCCCAATCCATTTTATGGGATGAATGAGCAAAAAGTGCAGTGGGTGGAGAATGAGGACTGGGTCTATAAAACTACTTTTAATGTGACGGATGAGCAACTCTCGCGGGATGCTGCCTTGTTGATTTTGGAAGGATTGGATACGTATGCAGATATTTACCTGAACGGCTCTTTGTTGGAACGTACGGACAATATGTTTGTCGGCTATACTCTTCCGGTAAAAGAGGTGTTGCGGAAGGGAGAAAACCATTTGCAGATTCTGTTTCATTCACCTGTCAAGCAAACTTTACCCCAATGGGAAACCAATGGTTTTGATTATCCTGCTGATAATGACCATAGTGATAAGCGGGTCAGTATCTATAGCCGTAAAGCGCCTTACAGTTATGGCTGGGATTGGGGAATCCGCTTGGTAACCAGTGGTATCTGGCGGCCTGTGACACTGACTTTCTATGATGTGGCACGCATTGATGATTACTATGTACGTCAGGCTTCGGTAACAAAAGATCTGGCGAAAGTTGAAAACCGCCTGACTGTAAACAGTGTTTCTGCAACTCCTCAGAAAGCGGAAGTAACCGTTGCTTATTCTTATAAGGAGGGTGAAAAGGTAACCGAACAGAAAGAGGTGACATTGCAGCCGGGAACAAACCATATTCTTCTTCCCATAGAGATACGGCAGCCTCATTTATGGATGCCTAATGGTTGGGGGGAACCTGCATTGTATGACTTTGAAGCCGTAATAAAGGTGGATGGTAAAGTGATAGCTTCTCAAAAAGAGCGTATCGGACTCCGTACAATAAAGGTGGTGAAAGAAAAAGACGATCAGGGAGAATCCTTCTATTTTGTAGTCAATGGTGAACCTATGTTTGCCAAAGGCGCGAATTTTATCCCGGATGATGCTTTGCTGCCTAACATTACTGAAGAACGTTACCGCCAGTTGTTCAAGGATGTGAAAGATGCCAATATGAATATGATTCGTGTATGGGGTGGAGGAATTTATGAGGATGATGCTTTTTACCAGGCGGCGGACGAGAATGGAATTTTAGTTTGGCAGGATTTTATTTTTGCCTGCACTACTTATCCGTCCGATCCTGCTTTTATGAAACGGGTAGAGGCCGAGGCGGAATATAATATCAAGCGTTTACGGAACCATGCCAGTCTGGCTATGTGGTGTGGAAACAATGAAATTTATGAAGGTATGCGCTACTGGGGATGGGATAAGAAATACACTGATCCCGGTATTATGGAAGGAATGAAGCAGGGCTATGACAAACTTTTCCGTGAGTTGTTGCCTCGTAAAGTAGCTGAACTTGATCCGGACCGTTTCTATATGCATGGTTCTCCGTACGAGGCCAATTGGGGACGTCCCGAAAGTTGGAAGATTGCCGACAGCCATAATTGGGGTATCTGGTATGGTCAGAAACCGTTTGAAAGTCTGGATACGGAAATTCCGCGTTTTATGAGTGAGTTTGGTTTTCAGGCATTTCCTGAAATGAAGACGATTGCTACTTTTGCCTCACCGGAAGATTATGCATTGGAATCGGAGGTGATGAATGCTCATCAAAAAGCCACTATCGGTAATTTCCTCATCAAGAAGACTATGGGACTGTATTATAAAGTGCCTGAAGATTTCGATCAGTTGGTTTATATGGGTTTGGTTTTGCAGGGGGTAGGAGTGCGCCAGGGTTTGGAAGCCCATCGTCGTAACCGTCCCTATTGTATGGGAACTTTATATTGGCAGCTGAATGACAGCTGGCCGGTCGTTTCCTGGTCGAGCATTGATTATTATGGCAATTGGAAAGCGTTGCATTATCAGGCAAAAAGAGCTTTTGCTCCGGTATTGGTAGATGCTGTCAAGGAAGGGGAGGATTTGAATATTTATGTTATGTCGGACAAGCTGGAAGCGGATAAAGAGGTGACTTTATTGTTGCGTGTGATGGATTTTAATGGAAAAGTTCTGACTAAAAAGAGTATCAAGGGCGAGGTTCCGGCCAATGCTTCCACCTTATATTATAAGGAACCTTATGCGGGTATAACAACAAGTCCTCAAAATACTTTTCTTCTAATGACATTAAAAAACAAGAAAGGTGAGGTTTTATCCGAAGAAATTTATTACTTTAACCACGCAAAAGATCAGGAGCTACCGAAGACCGAGATCCGCTATAAAGTGAAGCCGATGGATGGAAAATATGAAGTGACTCTGTCTGCCAGACAGCTGGCCAGGGATGTGTTCATAGAGATTCCTGTTCAAGGTGCGAAATTTACTGATAACTTCTTTGACTTGTTGCCGGGACAGACAAAGAAAGTGATTATTACTTCAGATAAACTGAAGAAGAATGAAAAGGTTGATATAACTATCAAGCAATTAAGTGATACTAACTAATCAATTAATATCTATTATGAAAACTTTAATGGGCCTTGCAGGGCTGACAATGGCAGGTTTTATGCTTTTATCCTGTAACACAGAAGTAAAAGAAGCAAATTATCAGATAATTCCGTTACCGCAGGAAATTTCGGTAATGGATCAGGCTGCTCCGTTCATTTTGTCAAATGGAACTAAGATAATGTATCCGGAAGGCAATGAAAAGATGCAAAGGAATGCTGAATTTCTGGCAAGTTATATCAAAGATCTTACCGGAAAGTCATTGGCTGTACAAGCTGGCACAGATGGCAAGGGGATAATCCTGCAATTGGGTGGAAATGCTAAAAATCCTGAAGGATACCAGTTGAAGGTAACCAGCGACCAAGTGGTTATTTCAGGACCTACGGAAGCCGGAGTATTTTATGGCATCCAGACGTTGCGTAAATCTATTCCGGTAGCACAAGGAGTGGATATCGCTTTACCGGCGGTTGAAATCAATGACTATCCTCGTTTCTCTTATCGTGGTGCAATGTTGGATGTGTCACGTCATTTTTTCCCGGTAGATTCAGTAAAGCGTTTTATTGATATGCTGGCTTTGCACAACATCAACCGTTTCCACTGGCATTTGTCTGAAGACCAGGGATGGAGAATCGAAATCAAGAGTCGTCCTGAACTGACTGAAATAGGTTCTAAAAGAGCGGAAACGGTTATCGGACATAACTCGGGAAAATATGATGGCAAGCCTTATGGTGGATTCTTCACACAGGAAGAAGCAAAAGAAATTGTAGCTTATGCTGCCGAACGTCATATTACGGTTATACCGGAAATTGATATGCCGGGACACATGCAGGCTGCTTTGGCTGCATATCCTAACTTGGGCTGTACTGGTGGTCCGTACGAAGTATGGAAAATCTGGGGGGTATCAGAAGATGTGCTTTGCGCAGGAAATGATGAAACCTTGAAATTCATTGAAGATGTATTAGGGGAAATTATTCAGATTTTCCCATCAGAATATATTCATGTAGGTGGTGACGAATGTCCTAAGGTACGTTGGGCAAAATGTCCAAAGTGCCAGGCTCGTATCAAGGCTTTAGGTCTTAAGTCTGACAAGAATCATACTGCCGAGGAAAGATTGCAGAGTTTCATTATCAATCATGCAGAGAAGTTCCTGAACGGACACGGACGTCAGATTATCGGTTGGGATGAAATTCTGGAAGGCGGATTGGCTCCCAATGCCACTGTAATGTCATGGCGTGGTGTTGCCGGAGGTATTGAAGCCGCAAAACAGAAACATGATGTAATTATGACTCCTAATACTTATTTGTATTTCGACTATTACCAAACCAAGGATATTGCTAATGAACCTGAGGCTATTGGTGGATATGTACCCGTTGAAACAGTATATAACTATGAGCCGATGCCGGCTGATCTGACTCCGGAAGAGCAGAAATACATCATTGGCGTACAGGCCAACTTATGGACTGAATACATTCCTACCTACAGTCAGGTAGAATATATGGAATTACCCCGTATGGCTGCTTTGTCTGAAATTCAGTGGACCATGCCGGAAAAGAAAAACTATGAAGGTTTCTTGAAGCGTTTGCCTCAGTTGGTAGATATTTATGATGTTTATAAATATAATTATGCCAAGCATGTCTTTGATGTAAATGCTGTATTTACTCCTAATCCGAAAGATGGTACGCTGGATGTTACTTTGTCTACTATTGATAATAGTCCTATCTATTACACTTTGGATGGAACGGAACCTTCCGCTGCTTCCCAGTTGTATACGGAAACATTGAAATTGAAACAGAATTGTACTTTTAAAGCGATTACTGTACGTCCTGCAGGAAATAGCCGTGTGGTTACAGAGGAAATTGCTTTTAACAAGGCTAGTATGAAACCTGTCACTATGTTGCAACCGGTAAACAAGCAATATGAATTCAAAGGCGCTCCCACTTTGGTGGACGGATTGAAAGGTAACGGTAACTATAAGACGGGCCGTTGGATTGCTTTCTATAAAAATGATATGGAAGCAGTTATTGATATGCAGCAACCGACAGAAATCAGCAGCGCTTCTATTTCTACTTGTGTGGAAAAAGGTGACTGGGTGTTTGATGCCCGTGCTTTTTCTGTAGCTGTATCCGAAGACGGAAAGAACTTTAAGGAAATTGCTTCAGAAAAATATCCGGCAATGAAGCAGGATGACAAGAATGGAGTGTTCAACCATACGTTGACTTTCGATCCGGTGACTGCCCGTTATGTGAAAGTGACCGCTTTAGCGGAACATAGCATTCCTGCTTGGCACGGTGGCAAAGGAAATCCGGCTTTCTTGTTTGTTGATGAAATTTCATTAAATTGATAGTTATATTCAAATAATGACTGTGTGCCAAAAGTGTGATAGAGTACCGTTGGGCGTGAGGTGGAATGCCTCCGTCCATATGCGTAAGGAATGCTGTGTTTGCGTTGGTGCAATCCGTTTCTGGGGCAAGCGGGATGGCTGATTTGCTTTTGGCACACTTTTTATTATTTGCTTCACCATGAAAACATGATCAGAAAAATAATATATGGCGTTTATGCGATACTGGGCATGATGACAATGGCTGCTTGTAGCGGTCAATCGGATGCTTCTGAAATATCTCTTGAGAAAATGCATGGGTTCCCTACAGAGAATACCGGTTTTCTTAAGGGAGTTTCTGCATTATATGCGGGAGTGATTGAAGGAAATTTGCTGATAGCCGGAGGTTGTAATTTCCCTGATATACCGGTAGCCGATGGAGGAAAAAAAGCTTATTATCGGGATATATATATCGCCCCTTTGTCAAATGATACGGCTTTTGAGTGGAAGAAAATAGGCCAACTGCCTCAGGCAGCAGCTTATGGAGTCACTATTTCTACTGAAAAAGGGTTAATTTGTGTTGGAGGGACTACGGCAACACACAGCTTGTCTGATGTTTTTCTTTTATCTTTGCAAAAAGACACCTTGAAAAGAGAAACTTTGCCCTCTTTGCCTGTAACTATGGATAATATGGCAGGTGCATTAGTAGGACATTCACTATATATTGTCGGTGGAAATGTAAATGGCATTCCATCCTCGGCCATGTACATGCTTGATCTGTCGGATTTGTCTGGAGGATGGAAAAAAGAAACAGATATTCCGGGTGAACCCAGAGTACAACCTGTTTGCGTGGCGCAAGACGGAAAACTTTATATATGGGGTGGCTTTGCCCCGGCTATTGAAGGGCACCAGGCTTCTTTATCGGTAGATGGATATATGTATTCTCCGGAAACGAAAGAATGGTCATCGGTTGCCACCCCGTATGATGCGGAAGGTAATGAGATCTCTTTAGGTGGTGGAATGGGAACCTCTTTTGGCGAGGGGATGATATTGTGTGCCGGAGGAGTTGATAAGGATATATTCTTAAAGGCTCTCCAAGGTATTTATGCGGGAAAAGAATATTTGTCACATCCTGTAGAGTGGTATCGGTTTAATAGAAACCTGCTGCTCTATCATCCGCAGACGGATAAATGGACTACATTAGGCGAATATGAACAAGGTGCGCGTGCCGGAGCTGTAATAGTTTCGCAGGACGGATTTCATTACATTATTAATGGAGAATTGAAACCGGGCATTCGTACTAATGAAATTAATAGAATTAAAGAAAAGAGAAGATGAGAAGATTGATTATATTGGCGGAAGTTGCATTGGGCTTGCTGTTTGCAAGTTGCACGAAAGAAGAGCAACGCACACTTTCTGTTATTCCCGCACCATTAAAGGTGGAATTACAGCAGGAAGTGTTTTCATTGAATTCGGAAACAGGGTTATATATAGATGCGTCTGAGGGGGACAAGAAGATTTTGGAAGATTATCTGGTGGCTTCTTCCATGAATTTGAAACCGGTAATAGCAGAAGAGGGACATAATGTTGTCTTGAAACAAGTGGCGGAACTGCCGGAGGTAAACTCTTCCGAGGGATATGTTCTGACGGTAACTCCTGATCAGGTACTTATTCGTGCAACTTCCGGGGCAGGATTGTTCTATGGAGTTCAGACTATGCTGCAAATGGTTGATGAAAAAGGATTGCCGGCAGGAGTCATTACGGATGAACCCCGTTTTGCTTATCGTGGCTTTATGATGGATGTTTCCCGTCATTTCTTCGATAAGGAATTTATAAAAAAGCAGATGGATGCTTTGGCATATTATAAATTGAACCGTTTGCATCTGCATCTTACTGACGCTGCGGGCTGGCGTCTTGAAATAAAAAAATATCCCCGTCTGACAGAATTTGCGGCATGGCGTGAGTTTCCTACCTGGAAAGAATGGTGGAATAACGGACGACGGTATGAAGAAGAAGGCAGTAAAGATGCTCACGGAGGTTATTATACTCAAGATGATATCCGTGAACTGGTGGCATACGCTCAGGAACGTTTTATTACTGTTATTCCTGAGATAGAGATGCCTGCGCATTCGGAAGAAGTACTGACTGCTTATCCCGAGTTGTCTTGTACACACGAACCTTACAAACAAGCCGATTTCTGTGTCGGTAATGAAAAGACTTTTGAGTTTCTGGAAAATGTGCTGACAGAGGTGATGGAACTTTTCCCGTCCGAATATATTCATATAGGAGGGGATGAGGCCGGTAAAGCCTCATGGCCCACTTGCAAACTGTGTCAGGCACGTATGAAAAAAGAGGGCTTGAAAGATGTGAACGAGTTACAGAGTTATCTGATTCATCGTATTGAGGTCTTTTTGAATGCCCACGGACGTAAATTATTGGGTTGGGATGAAATATTGGAAGGTGGTTTGGCACCTAATGCCACTGTCATGTCATGGCGTGGCACGGAAGGGGGAATGAAAGCGGTTGATTCCGGCCACATGGCTATTATGAGTCCGGGTGAGTTCTGCTATTTTGATTCTTATCAGGATGCTCCTGATTCCCAGCCGGAAGCAATAGGAGGCTATCTGCCTTTGTCCAAAGTTTATTCATTTAATCCTGTACCCGATACTTTGAGTGCGGATAAAGTCCAGTTGGTGTATGGAGTACAAGCTAATTTATTCACAGAATATATTCCGACTCCGGAACATGCGGAAATGATGATTTATCCTCGTATTCTTGCCTTGGCGGAAGTTGCTTGGAGTGCCCCTTCTGTGAAGAACTATGATGATTTTCATGCTCGCGCATTGAAAGAGGTAGAGGCATTGAAAGCTGAAGGATACCATCCTTTTGATTTGAAAAATGAGATAGGAAATCGTCCGGGAGCGGATCAGCCCGTACAACATTTGGCAGTAGGTAAGAAAGTGGCTTACGGACCGGATGCCGCTTATTATCCCGGCTATTCGGCCGGTGGTGACAGTGCCTTGGTAGATGGTGTGATCGGAGGCTGGACTTATGGTGACAGGCGTTGGCAAGGTTTTATAGACAAGAAAAGAATGGATGTGACCATTGATATGGAAAAAGAAACAGAAATTCATTCTGTTGGAGCAGACTTTATGCAGGTGTGTGGACCTGAAGTCTTTATGCCTTCAGAAGTGATCATTTCCGTTTCCAATGATGGTAAGGAGTTTACGGAACTGAAGCGCATGGAGCATAAAGTAGTGAAGGATGACAAAGTGACTTTCATCAACTTTGGTTGGGAAGGAAATGCCAAAGCACGTTACATACGTTATCAGGCATCTTCGGGTGAATTCGGAGGTTTCTTGTTTACAGATGAAATTGTAGTGAAATAATAGAACTTATATAAACAACAAATAGCATGAAGAAACAAATTTTGTTATCGGCTGTTCTGGCTTGTATCTCAGTTTTTTCTGCGGCAGCACAGAAAGAGCCGGTAGATTATGTAAACCCTTTTGTGGGTACTACTAATTACGGTACGACAAACCCCGGAGCATTAACCCCTCATGGAATGATGTCGGTGACTCCTTTCAATGTGATGGGGGTTCCCGAAGGGGATAAGGATAAAGACAAGCAATGGTGGTCCACTCCATACGAATTCAATAATAAATATCTTACCGGCTTTGCGCACGTTAATCTTAGCGGGGTAGGCTGTCCGGAATTGGGATCATTGTTATTAATGCCTACCACCGGCAAACTGGATGTGGATTATCATAATTATGGAAGTTTCTATCAAGGTGAGACTGCAAATCCGGGTTATTATACCAATATACTGGATAAATACAATGTGAAATGTGAACTGACTGCCACTCCACGTACCAGTATGGCACGCTTTACTTTTCCTGCCGGACAAAGCAATATCTTGTTGAATCTGGGAGAGGGATTGACCAATGAGAGTGGTGCTACCGTTCGTTTTGTAAACGACCGTGAGATTGAAGGTACCAAATTGTTGGGAACTTTCTGTTATAATCCTCAGGCGGTATTTCCTATCTATTTTGTAATGCGTATCAACAAAGTACCGGCAAAACGCGGTTATTGGAAAATGATGCGTCCGATGGGTGTGGAGGCGCAATGGGACGATACAGCCGGTAAATACAAACTCTATACTGCTTATACAAAAGAAATAAGCGGAGATGATATAGGAGTGTGGTTTACTTACGATACCACAGCGGAAGAAGTGATTGAAGTCAGTATGGGCGTGTCTTTTGTCAGCATAGAGAATGCCCGTTTGAATCTGGAAAAAGAACAGCCTTTCGGTACAACATTCGACAAACTGCGTGCGGAAGCCCGTAAGAAATGGAACGATGATCTTTCCCGTATCAAAGTGGAAGGTGGAACGGAAGAGCAAAAAGGAGTATTCTATACCGCTATGTATCACACGATGGTTCATCCGAATATTTTGCAGGATGTAAGCGGACAATATCCACAAATGGAGGGAGATAAGATTTTGACCACCAACCGTAACCGTTACACGGTATTCTCATTGTGGGATACTTATCGTAACTATCACCAGTTGATGACTTTGGTATATCCGGAGCGTCAGATGGATATGATTCACACCATGATGGGCATGTACAAGGAACACGGATGGTTCCCGAAATGGGAATTGTATGGTCGTGAAACATTGACTATGGAAGGTGACCCCTCTATTCCTGTTCTGGTAGACAGTTGGATGAAGGGATTGCAAGACTTTGACATTGACGAAGCTTATAAGGGAATGTATAAGTCGGCCACTACTCCGGGCAAGGATAATCTGATGCGTCCGGATAATGACGATTATATGTCCAAAGGGTATGTGCCGATGGAAAGCCAGTATGACAACTCG